>ERZ791682.43-NODE-43-length-133300-cov-14.0863_pt1 | contig 133300 bp, 79 predicted proteins | sample MGYA00509958_ERZ791682 | MGnify/ENA primary metagenome ERZ791682 (study PRJEB30046, sample SAMN00715194) | human gut metagenome | study: EMG produced TPA metagenomics assembly of the A metagenome-wide association study of gut microbiota in type 2...
CGGTGAACGATGTGTCCAGTCCGCCGCTGAATGCCACCACTACTTTTTTCTTCTTCTCTTCCATAGTGCTGTATCTTTTAAATATTATTTCTTTCTTGTTCTTTTTTTATGTTCCGTGGCTCTGTCGGATCGTACAGCATGGCTGTACAGATGCAGAATTTACGGTTCTTCGCTACCAGAATATCATGGTTGATGCATCCTTCGCATCCTTTCCAGAAAGCTTCGTCGTCTGTCAATTCGTTGAAGGTGACAGGTACGTAACCCAGTTCGGTATTCATCTTCATGACAGCTGCTCCGGAGGTCAGACTGAATATTTTTGCTTTCGGCCATCGGAGACGTGCCAGTTGGAAAGAAGCCTGTTTGATACGCTTTGCCAGCCCTAATCCACGAAAATCGGGATGAACGATCAAACCGGAAGTAGCCACGTACTGCTTGTTTCCCCATGATTCGATATAGGTAAATCCGGCGAAAGTGTCACCGCAAAGAGCAATAATCGCCTTACCTTCTTTCATCTTTGTCGCTACGTATTCGTGTGTGCGTTCCGCAATTCCTGTTCCTCGTACGGCGGCAGCATTTCTGATAGTTTCCAAAATAGTGTCAACGTAAACCTCATGTGAGGCGTCGGCTACCATAACATCTATTTGTTGAGTGTCCATTTCTTTATTATATAATAATAGGTATAATTATTCGATATTGGGAATGATGAGTGACAAAAGCTGGCGTATTTTGCTGATGGCAACTCCTTCACGCAACACCAACATGATCGTATCGTCACCGGCAATGGTTCCCAGAATTTCACTGAATTCATTGTTGTCGATGTCATAAGCCATGCTGCTGGCATAACCGGGACGGGTGCGGATAACGGCGATGTTACCGGAAAACTGCAAAGAGATAAATCCGTTGTTGCGTAACATTTCACCGGCACTCTGGTCGGTAGAACGTTTATACATAATATTGTTCGGCAGTACATATACGTACTTTCCATTCATACTGGCAGCCTTGGCTACTTTCAATTGTTTCAAGTCGCGGGAGAGGGTGGCCTGTGTCAGTTCGAAGCCTTCGCGGTTCAGCTCTTGCAGCAGTTCTTCCTGCGAACCGACCTCCTTGCTTGAGATAATCATTTTGATGGCGTCTAACCGATTTGCTTTCTTCTTCATTGTATAATTATTCTAAGAATGGCGCAAAAGTATGCATTATTTTGGAGAAAATATGCATAAAACCAAAGTTTTTTTGCATAAAAGTGAAAAAAGTGCACTTTGTAATAAATAGGACTGAAATCCTTGAGATATGCTTGACGTATATGATAAATATGATGAAAAGTTCAATTACGATTGAAACTTTTATTATATTTGTGGCTGGATTAAAACATAATTGAATATGAAAAACTATATCCCTCGTCCTTTATATGCTAAGAGAATAGAGCCTTTTATCGATAAAGAACTGATAAAAGTGATAACCGGTCAACGTAGAATAGGTAAAAGCTATATTCTTTTGCAAATATCAGATATGATAAAAAAAGAAAAGCCGGAAGCTAATATAGTTTTTGTGGATAAAGAACAGCTCGCCTTTGCAGATATCAGGAACTACATGGAACTCTATCAATATGTACTGAAAATGACGGCAGGACATGGATGTAACTATCTTTTTATAGATGAGATACAGGAAATAGAAGATTTTCAATTATGCTTGCGGAGTTTGTTGAACGAAAATAGATGTGACATTTATTGTACAGGGAGCAATGCAAAGATGCTTTCTGGTGAATTGGCTACTCATTTGGCGGGAAGATATGTAGAGTTTCCGGTTCACTCGCTTAGTTATGAGGAGTTCTTAACATTCAATCAGCGACAAGATTCTTCGGAAAGTTTGAGACTCTATCTCACTTTCGGAGGAATGCCTTATATCCATAATTTAACAATGGAAACAAATGTAATATTCGAGTATTTGAAAAATGTCTACTCTACCATCTTGTTGAAAGATGTGGTTGCGCGGGAATCTATTCGAAATGTATCTTTTCTGGAGAATCTGGTAGCTTATCTGATAGACAATACCGGTTCTCTTTTCTCTGCCCAGAATATCAGTAAGTACTTGAAATCGCAACAGGTAAATATACCTACACAAACCATTTTGAACTATTTGAGAGCATTGTGCAACAGCTTCTTTATTTATAAAATACAGCGGGCGGAAGTTCAAGGGATGAAAATCTTTGAGATTGGTGAGAAGTATTATTTTGAAGATTTAGGATTGCACAATGCCATACGTCATTTTGATTTCCGAAAAGATATCAATAAATTGATGGAGAATGTTGTCTGCATTGATTTGCTAAGATCCGGTTATGAAGTATATGTTGGAAAGTACGGAAATAAAGAAATAGATTTTATTGCCTCGAAAAGCGATCATCGGATTTATATTCAAGTAACATATATGCTTTCTGATGATACAACTATTCAACGGGAATTCGGCAATCTGTTGGAAATCCCCGACAACTATCCTAAATATGTGGTTACCATGGACGAGATGCAAAGCGGAGGTAATTACCAGGGAATCAAACAGATTTCTTTGCGTGATTTCTTGTTGGCGGAAGATAAGGAAAACATAAAAAGCTCTCTCACATTTCTGTGAACGGTCATCTGAATATTGTCTTATTGGTATTCTAAAAAATCCGAAACGGATTTTTGTGTCAAAATGTATACCCTTTCAATCAAAATACATAAGGAAAAGGAGGAGGGAATCGCCTATCTTTGCCATGTAGGTAAATGTATACCTTAAATATATAGACAGAATACCATGAAACAAAACTTTTTTGCAGTCGACCTGGGCGCAACGAGCGGCCGTACAATCTTAGGAACTTTCATTGAAGGCGGATTGAATCTGGAAGAGATTAATCGTTTTCCTAACCACCTGATTGAAGTGGGTGGACATTTCTATTGGGATATTTATGCATTATATCGTCACATTATTGATGGATTGAAGTTGGTTGCTCACCGTGGCGAATCCATTGCTTCTATCGGTATCGATACCTGGGGAGTGGATTTTGTATGTGTCGGAAAAGACGGTAACCTGCTTCGCCAGCCTTATGCATATCGTGACCCGCATACAGTAGGAGCACCAGAGGCTCTTTTCTCTCGTATTTCGCGTAGTGAAGTCTATGGCAAAACGGGTATTCAGATTATGAATTTTAATTCACTTTTCCAATTAGATACTTTACGTCGCAATCACGACAGCGCGTTGGAGGCGGCAGATAAAATTCTGTTTATGCCGGATGCGTTGAGTTATATGCTTACCGGAGAGATGGTGACGGAATATACGATTGCTTCGACAGCCCAGCTGGTGAATGCACAGACACGACGTTTGGAGCCGGAGTTGCTGAAAGCGGTAGGATTGAGCGAGAAGAATTTCGGACGTTTTGTATTCCCGGGTGAAAAGGTGGGAGTATTGACGGAAGAAGTGCAAAAGATAACCGGACTGGGTGCGATTCCTGTGATTGCGGTAGCCGGCCATGATACCGGTTCTGCTGTTGCTGCCGTTCCGGCATTGGATCGCAATTTTGCTTATTTGAGTAGCGGAACCTGGTCGCTGATGGGAGTTGAAACGGATGCTCCGGTGATTAATGCTGAAACGGAAGCGTTGAATTTTACCAATGAAGGTGGTGTGGAAGGAACTATCCGTCTGTTGAAGAATATCTGTGGAATGTGGCTGTTGGAACGTTGCCGTCTGAATTGGGGAGATACAAGTTACCCTGAATTAATCAGTGAGGCGGATGCTTGTGAACCGTTCCGTAGTCTGATTAATCCGGATGATGACTGTTTCGCGAATCCTGCGGACATGGAAAAAACTATTACAGAATATTGCCGGGCTACTGGACAGTCGGTTCCCGAGAAACGCGGACAAGTAGTGCGTTGCATCTTTGAAAGTTTGGCTTTGCGTTATCGCCAGGTGTTGGAGAATTTGCGTTCACTTTCTCCCCGTCCGATTGAAACATTGCACGTGATTGGCGGAGGTAGCCGGAATGATTTGCTGAACCAGTTTACTGCCAATGCGATAGGAATTCCTGTGGTAGCCGGTCCGTCTGAAGCGACCGCCATTGGTAATGTAATGATTCAGGCCATGGCGGCAGGCGAAGCAACGGATGTTGCCGGTATGCGGCAGTTAATTAACCATTCTATCCCGTTGAAGACTTATCAACCGCAAGACACGGAAGCTTGGGATGCGGCTTATATCCATTTTAAAAATTGCGTTCGGAAATAAATAGAACGATCGACAGAATAATCATTTTTAAAACTAATAGAATATCATGAAAAAAGAAGAACTGATTCAGAAAGCGTATGAAATTGCTGTGGAACGTTATGCAGCAGTAGGTGTAGACACCGAAAAAGTATTGAAAACTATGCAGGATTTTCATCTGTCACTTCACTGCTGGCAGGCTGATGACGTTGCAGGATTTGAAGTACAGGCCGGTTCATTGACCGGAGGTATCCAGGCAACCGGTAATTATCCGGGCAAAGCTCGTAACATTGATGAACTGCGTGCTGACATCTTGAAAGCTGCTTCTTATATCCCGGGTACTCATCGTTTGAACTTGCATGAAATCTATGGCGATTTCCAAGGTAAGGTGGTAGATCGTGACCAAGTGGAACCGGAACATTTCAAGAGTTGGATAGAATGGGGTAAAGAACATAACATGAAACTTGACTTCAACTCTACTTCTTTCTCTCATCCGAAATCAGGCGATTTGTCACTTTCTAATCCTGATGAAGGTATTCGTCAGTTCTGGATTGAACATACCAAACGTTGTCGTGCAGTTGCAGAAGAAATGGGTAAGGCACAGGGCGATCCATGTATCATGAACCTTTGGGTGCATGACGGAAGCAAGGATATTACTGTAAACCGTATGAAATATCGTGCGTTGTTGAAAGATTCTTTGGATCAGATTTTCGCTACCGAATATAAGAATATGAAGGATTGTATCGAATCTAAGGTGTTCGGTATCGGTCTGGAAAGCTACACGGTAGGTTCTAACGACTTCTATATCGGTTACGGTGCTTCTCGCAATAAGATGATTACGTTGGATACCGGTCACTTCCACCCGACAGAAAGTGTAGCTGATAAAGTATCTTCATTGTTGCTTTATGTTCCTGAATTGATGTTGCACGTAAGCCGTCCAGTTCGTTGGGATTCAGACCACGTAACTATCATGGATGACCCGACTATGGAACTGTTCAGCGAAATCGTTCGTTGCGGTGCTTTGGACCGTGTACATTATGGTCTTGACTATTTCGACGCATCTATCAACCGTATTGGCGCTTATGTGATTGGTAGCCGTGCAGCACAGAAATGTATGACTCGTGCTTTGCTCGAACCGATTGCGAAGTTGCGTGAATACGAAGCAAACGGACAGGGATTCCAGCGTCTGGCTCTGCTCGAAGAAGAAAAAGCGCTGCCTTGGAATGCAGTTTGGGATATGTTCTGCTTGAAGAATAATGTTCCTGTAGGTGAAGATTTCATCGCAGAAATCGAAAAGTACGAAGCCGAAGTAACTTCTAAACGATAAGTTATGGATATTTTAATCGGCTTATTGATTATAGCCATCGGTAGCTTTTGCCAGTCCAGTTCTTATGTGCCTATTAAAAAGGTAAAGGAATGGAGCTGGGAAAGCTTCTGGTTAATACAAGGTGTATTTGCCTGGTTAGTGTTCCCGTTCCTGGGTTCACTACTGGGGGTACCCCAGGAAAGTAGTTTGTTCGACTTGTGGGGAGCGGGAGGTGCTGGAATGAGCATCTTTTATGGTATCCTGTGGGGAGTAGGCGGTTTGACTTTCGGACTTTCCATGCGTTATCTGGGGGTTGCGCTGGGACAGAGTATCTCATTGGGTACTTGTGCCGGTTTCGGAACTCTTCTTCCGGCTCTTTTTGCAGGCACAAACTTGTTTGAAGGCAACGGGTTGATTCTTTTGTTGGGTGTTTGCATCACATTGGCGGGTATTGCCGTTATCGGGTATGCCGGTAGCTTGCGTGCACAAAACATGAGTGAAGAAGAAAAGCGTGCTGCCGTAAAAGATTTCGCATTAACAAAAGGTTTGCTGGTTGCACTTCTTGCCGGTGTCATGAGTGCTTGTTTTGCTTTGGGACTGGATGCGGGAACACCTATCAAGGAAGCAGCTTTAGCCGGTGGAGTGGAAGGGCTTTACGCCGGTCTTCCGGTGATCTTCCTGGTTACCTTTGGCGGATTCCTGACAAATGCAGTTTACTGTCTGCAACAGAATGTGGCTAATAAATCGATGGGTGACTATGCTAAAGGAAAAGTATGGGGCAATAATTTGGTTTTCTGTGCGTTGGCTGGTGTACTATGGTATATGCAGTTCTTTGGACTGGAAATGGGTAAGAGTTTCCTTACGGAGAGTCCGGTATTGTTGGCTTTCTCCTGGTGTATTTTGATGGCATTGAATGTCACATTTAGTAATGTTTGGGGAATTATTCTGAAAGAATGGAAAGGCGTGTCAAACAAGACCATAACTGTGCTGATAGCTGGTCTGATCGTACTTATCTTCTCATTAGTGTTCCCAAATTTGTTTTAAAAAATTTAGGTATGGATTATATGGATTACGCAGTTTTTTTATAACTTGCGACGAAATCAGTGTAATCCATGCCTAATTAAAATTATATATAGAATGAAATCAATCTTAGAGAATCGTCCGGGACTTGCCAAAGAAGTAAACAAGGTAGCAGAAGTTGCCGGATACTTGTGGCAGAAAGGATGGGCTGAACGTAACGGTGGTAATATCACTGTTAATATCACAGAGTTTGTAGACGATGAAATCCGTCAGATGAAACCGATCAGTGAAGTTAAACCTATCGGTGTGACTCTTCCTTATCTGAAAGGATGCTATTTCTACTGCAAGGGAACTAATAAGCGCATGCGCGATTTGGCTCGTTGGCCAATGGAGAATGGTTCGGTGATCCGTATTCTGGACGACTGTGCCAGCTACGTAATTATTGCGGACGAGGCTGTGGCTCCGACATCGGAATTACCTTCTCACTTGAGCGTGCATAATGACCTGTTGAGTAAAAACTCTCCTTATAAAGCGTCTGTACATACACACCCGATTGAACTGATTGCCATGACACATTGCCCGAAGTTCCTGGAAAAAGATGTGGCTACCAATCTGTTGTGGAGTATGATTCCCGAAACAAAGGCATTCTGCCCGCGTGGTTTGGGTATCATTCCTTATAAATTGCCTAGTTCTGTAGAACTGGCGGAAGCTACCATCAAGGAATTGCAGGATTACGATGTTGTGATGTGGGAGAAACATGGTGTATTTGCAGTAGATTGCGATGCAATGCAGGCGTTCGACCAGATCGATGTACTTAATAAATCGGCTCTCATCTATATCGCAGCGAAAAATATGGGCTTCGAGCCGGATGGTATGAGTCAGGAACAGATGAAAGAAATGACAGTTGCTTTCAATCTGCCTAAATAATATTTTTACCAGTCATTGAATTTAGCAACCGCAGCATTTTCTACCCTGGAAGGTGTTGCGGTTAACCCTTTAAACAAATAGCACAACCATGAATCGCATTATTTTAAATGAAACTTCTTACTTCGGTGCCGGATGCCGGAGTGTGATTGCTGTGGAAGCAGCCAGACGTGGCTTTAAGAAAGCCTTTTTTGTAACGGATAAAGACTTGATTAAGTTTGGAGTAGCTGCCGAAATCATTAAAGTATTTGATGAAAACCAGATACCTTACGAACTTTATAGTGATGTAAAAGCCAATCCAACGATTACAAATGTGCAAAACGGTGTGGCAGCTTACAAAGCTTCCGGAGCTGATTTTATCGTAGCTTTGGGTGGTGGCTCTTCTATCGATACTGCCAAAGGAATCGGTATTGTTGTGAATAACCCGGATTTTGCGGATGTGAAGTCTCTGGAGGGTGTAGCTGATACCAAACACAAAGCTGTACCTACCTTTGCACTGCCTACTACTGCCGGAACGGCTGCCGAGGTAACTATCAATTATGTGATTATTGATGAAGATGCCCGTAAGAAGATGGTTTGCGTAGACCCGAACGACATCCCTGCCGTGGCTATCGTAGACCCTGAACTGATGTACTCGATGCCGAAGGGGCTGACTGCCGCTACCGGTATGGATGCTTTGACACATGCCATCGAAAGTTATATTACTCCGGGTGCTTGGGTAATGAGCGATATGTTCGAATTGAAGGCTATTGAGATGATTGCACAAAATCTGAAAGCAGCCGTAGACAATGGTAAAGATGTGGCAGCTCGCGAAGCAATGTCGCAGGCACAATATATTGCCGGTATGGGATTCTCGAATGTCGGTTTGGGAATAGTTCACTCAATGGCTCATCCGTTGGGTGCATTCTATGATACTCCTCATGGGGTAGCCAATGCTTTGCTGTTGCCGTATGTGATGGAATACAATGCTGAATCTCCGGCAGCTCCGAAATATATCCATATTGCGAAAGCAATGGGAGTGGACACTACCGGAATGAGTGAAGCAGAGGGCGTTAAAGCTGCTATTGAAGCTGTGAAAGCACTTTCTATCAGCATTAATATCCCACAGAAATTGCATGAAATCAATGTGAAAGAAGAAGACATTCCTGCATTGGCTGTAGCTGCTTTCAATGATGTTTGTACAGGTGGTAATCCTCGTCCTACTTCGGTAGCGGATATTGAAGCCTTGTATCATAAAGCATTCTAAATCTCGTCATAATAAAGTTTGTTTTTATATAAACATCCGGAGATACTTGAAAGTATGCTCCGGATGTTTTTTTATACCCTTGCGTGTGTTTTCTGAAAATAATTCCTATTTTTGTCCAACTCAATTACATGAAAACACTCTGATATGATCGAGGATAATAGTTTGGGATTGGAATTTAAATATCTGATTGTAAATGACATGGACCGTAAATTCGGGCTATGGGTAAATACCGTCGGCTATCAGTCTATCCCTCCCGACTCACCTTATCCATTGAAAGAGCATCCCTCCGGTTACTTTTTTAATGCGGAAAAAGGAAGGGTGCTTCGCGAATATCAGTTGGTCTATATCACCAAAGGGCGTGGTTTGTTTTCATCCGATTCCACTTCTGAAAAGCAGGTTTGTAAAGGCCGGCTGATGGTCTTGTTTCCCGGGCAATGGCATACTTACCGCCCGTTACGGCAGACTGGTTGGACGGAGTATTATATCGGCTTTGAGGGGCCAATGATAGATGCCATCGTTAATGATGCTTTTTTGTCGCAGGAGCAGCAAATATTGGAAATTGGCATTAATGAAGAGTTGGTTTCCTTGTTCTCCCGTGCTCTTGCTGTGGCTGAAGCGGATAAAATTTCCGCGCAACAATATCTTTCCGGGATTGTGCTCCACATGATAGGTATGATTCTTTCCGTTTCCAAGAATAAAGTTTTCGAGATGAGTGATGTGGATCAGAAGATAGAACAGGCGAAAATCATCATGAATGAAAATGTTTCCGGTAATGTAGATCCGGAAGAGTTGGCAATGCGGCTTAACATCAGTTATTCATGGTTTCGACGTGTTTTCAAGGAGTATACAGGTTATGCCCCCGCCAAATATTTCCAGGAATTGAAACTCCGTAAAGCCAAACAGATGTTAGTAGGAACTTCTCAATCCGTGAAAGAGATTTCTTTTTTTCTGGGTTTCCAGTCTACCGAATATTTTTTCTCTTTTTTCAAGAAGCGTACAGGGCTTACCCCGCTGGAGTATCGTTCGTTCGGACGAGAAGAATAAATAGGGTGGTGTCTATATCTATCAGTTATTTTGCTCTGATTTTGGGAATATCATAAAAACTGTTACTTTTGTGGCGAGATTAATGTGTGCTATAAATCATCCTTCTTGATATGCGCGAACAAAGACTATCTAAGATCCATTTTTTTATTCTGCTATCTCTTTTTGGATTTGTATTTCCACTCCGGTCACAGGAATACAAGTTCAGAACATTGGGTGTGGAAGATGGATTGTCGCAAATAACGGTGAGCGATATTTGCCAGGATGAGAAATCGCGTATATGGATTGCCACTCTGGACGGGCTGAATTGTTTCGATGGCAATCACATCAAAGTCTTCAACCACTTTCATAACGACTCTATCAGTTATGGTAATTTATATGTGACTCAAATGGTGGAAGACGGTCAGGGAAGTCTTTTCCTGTTGGCCTCTACCGGACTTTTCCAGTTCGACCTTGAAACAGAAAAATATTATATTCTTCCGGTGACTTCTCCCTCCACTCTTGCCAAAGGAAAGACGGGAGTGTGGATTGCAGAAGGAGGGAAACTGTTCTTATACGATAAGAATACCCGCCTCTTGAGACCGATGTATGCCGATTTGCAGCTGCCGGATAGTGGCCCGACGATGGTGGAAGGTTCCGAAGGAAGTCTCTGGATTGCTTTGAAAGAGGGTGGGGTGATGCGTGTAGATACTTGCGGATCGATGTCACTTCACTTGCCCGGAATTAAAGTGATGAAACTGATAAAAAGTAACGACCAGAATATTTGGATCGGTTCGCAGGATCAGGGCGTTTTCTGTTTTTCACCTCAAGGTACGATCATACATCACTATGAATATAATGATAAGAGTGTTTACACGGTTCGGGACGATATGGCGAGAGCGTTATGTCAGGACCTGGAAGGGAATATATGGGTAGGCTACAGAAGTGGATTGAGTAAGATTGAAGTGGCTACCGGGAAAATATTCCATTATCAGGCTGATCCTAACCGGGTGGGTGCTATGTCCAATCGTTCGGTGACGTCTCTTTATACGGACAAACAAGGAACTGTTTGGGTGGGGACTTATTGGGGAGGAGTAAACTTCTTCTCTCCGGAATATCAGCATTTTGTGCATTATCATGCTTCGGACACCGGATTGTCTTTTCCGGTGGTCGGTGCTATGGCAGAAGATAAAGCCGGGAATATCTGGATTTGTACGGAAGGAGGGGGATTAGATTTATATCAACCGGAACAGGGAAAGTTCAAGCATTTTAATGCGCATACGGGATATCATTTCAGTACGGACTACCTGAAAGATGTTGTTTTTGATGAGGCTAATAATTGCTTATGGATTGCAGCCGATTTTACCAATAAGGTGAATTGTTTTCATCTTAATAACTATCGGAATGATATCTATAATCTCGAACCGCTTGGAGAAGAAAGTGTAGGAGAAGCCCTGTTTGCCTTGGCAGATACTCCTCGTAAATTGTATGTCGGGACAACATCCGCTATTGTGAGTTTGGATAAACAGACCTTGAAATCCGAGGTGTTGTTTCATCAGAAGGAACTGTTTACACATAATTATAACACCCTATTGCTTGATTCGAAAAACAGATTATGGTTTGCTGCCGACGACGGTTGTGTAGCCTATGTGATTGATGAAAAGCGGTTTGAAACCTATAGGATAAGTCTGAAGAAACGGGTCAGATCTCAAAAAGAGTTGGTCAATGTTATCTATGAAGATCGAAAGGGAAATATTTGGGTAGGGACACATGGCAACGGACTTTTCTTGCTGGATAAGAAAGAACGTTTGTTTCGTTTGCATACTCCTGAAAGTGTGTTGTCGGGAGAAAATATCAGGGTACTGGGGGAAACCCCTTCCGGGAATTTATTGATCGGTACCGGGCATGGATTGTCAATGCTGGAACAGAAAGAGGGGAAAGTGATAAACTTCAATTCTAAAACCGGATTCCCGCTGACTCTTGTGAACCGGAAATCCATGCATGTATCCCGTAACCATGATATTTATATGGGAGGGGCTACCGGATTGGTGACCATTCGTGAAAGTAGTCTGTATTATCCTCCGAAAATATACGATCTGGAGTTGGCTCATTTGTATGTCAATAACAAAGAGATAACAACAGGCGATCAAACCGGTATTTTGAATAAATCCTTTGCCTATACCGGACGAATCAAATTGAATTATTTGCAGAATGTGTTTTCTATCGGTTTCTCAACAGATAATTTTCTGCATATAGGCGGTGGTGAGGTAGAATACCGGTTGATGGGGTATAATGATGAATGGAGCGAGAACCGTCTGGGAAATGACATTACTTATACGAATATCTCTCCGGGCGATTATGTCTTTGAGATCAGGCTGAAGAACTTTCCGGAAGTAATCAGATCGCTGGATATAACGATTACGCCACCTTTCTATGCCACTTGGTGGGCCTATACTATTTATGTATGCGTGATTCTGACTATTCTATTCTTCATCGTGAGAGAATATAGAATCCGTCTGTTCCTGAAAACTTCATTGGATTTTGAACTTCGCGAGAAGCAATACATTGAAGAGATGAATCAATCCAAACTTCGTTTCTTCACGAATATCTCGCATGAAATCAGAACTCCGATCACTCTTATTCTGGGGCAGGTTGATCTGTTGCTGAATTCCGGCAAATTGTCTACCTATGCTTATTCGAAGCTGTTGAATATACATAAAAATGCAGGTAACCTGAAATCATTGATTACGGAGTTACTTGATTTCCGGAAACAGGAGCAGGGACTTTTGAAACTGAAAGTTTCTCAATTTGACTTATACTCTTTACTCAAAGAGCATTATGTATTGTTCAAAGAGTTAGCTGCTAACAGGAATATTTCGTTTGTTTTGCATGCCGACTGCGAGCAATGCCTCGTGTGGGGAGACCGGATGCAAATACAGAAGGTGGTTAATAACTTGCTGTCTAATGCTTTTAAATATACTTCAGACGGTGGAACTATCCGTATGGAATTGGCTGATGGAACGGAGGAATGTATGTTTTCCGTTTCCGATAATGGTGCGGGAATATCCGAGGAAGACTATGTTAAGATATTCGAGCGGTTCTATCAGGTTGAGAATATAGGACAGTATGGAGGAACAGGTATCGGACTGGCTTTGAGTCAGGGTATTGTGAAAGCCCATCAGGGGGATATAACAGTAGAAAGTCAGCTGGGAAAAGGTTCTTGTTTTAAGGTCACTCTGAAAAAAGGGGATGCTCACTTTGACTCTTCTGTGGCCCGGATTGAACCGGAGCAGGATAAGGAATATATTTATTATTCGGAAGATAAAGAACTGCTGGTTAAAGAGGTGCAGTCAGCCCAAAGTGAAAGCGGGACTACTGACTGTAAATTACTGGTGATCGATGATAATGAAGAAATCAGAAATATCCTTGTAGATATCTTCTCTCCGTTGTATACGGTTGAAACTGCAAGTGATGGCAAGGAAGGGTACGAGAAAGTAAAGGTGATGCAACCCGATCTGGTTATTTCGGATATCATGATGCCCGGAATGCCCGGAACAGAGTTATGTGCCAAGATTAAGAACAATATAGAAACCTGCCATATACCTGTCGTTCTTCTGACTGCCCTTAGTGCTCCCGAACGTGAGTTGGAAGGATTGAGAATTGGAGCGGATATTTATGTGGTGAAGCCATTTAATATGCGGCGGTTGGTGATGCAATGCAATAATCTGATTAATACCCGCAGACTTTTACAGAATAAATATGCCCATCAACTGGATAGCAAGGCGGAGAAGATTGCAACGAATGAACTCGACCAGAAATTTATCGAACAAGCTACTCAAGTGGTGGAAGATAATATGGAAAATCCCGATTTCAATGTAGATGCTTTCTCACGGGAGATGGGAGTAGGACGTACCGTCTTATTCCAGAAGATAAAAGGTATCACGGGAAGTACGCCAAATAATTTTATCATGAACCTTCGGCTGAAAAAGGCTGCATATTTTCTACTGAATGCTCCGGAGATGAATATTTCGGATATTGCTTACCGGTTAGGATTTGGAAATCCTCAATACTTCAACAAATGCTTTAAAGAACTTTTTGATATTGCTCCTACACAGTATAGGAAATCTCATGATGCCCCTTCCGATCCCTCTGTAAAGTGATTAAAATAAGTCATCTGAATTTTTAGACTAGATAAAACGAACAATTCGATAGGGTGCAATATGCCCAAATGCGATACTTTTGTGGCGTTGGATCATGCCAGCTTGTACTTGAGTTTTCTTTAATTGGGTGTGTCCGCACACACTCTTATTTAGCAGACCGGGTATTGTATAATCTTTATTCTAATATAATAATTATTGTATAGTATTATGAAAGACGATCATCTATGTAATAAATAAAAGATAACATCTTACGGGAGAGTACCAATGTATTTCTCCTAATTAATTAAGTAGTGAGTAAAACCTTGATAATTAACCAATTTAATTTTATTCTAGTTATGAAAAATTTGCAGAGTAGGACAAAAGTGCGGTTGTTGCAGTCGTTTCTTTTGATTTCCTTGAGTCTCCTTTTCTTTGCCCATCCGGCTTATGCTCAAGGCGGGTTTGCAGTGAAAGGAGTTGTTGTGGATAAAACGGGATTTCCTTTGCCTGGTGCTAATGTGATGGAGAAAGGAACATCCAATGGAACAATTACGGATTTAGATGGTAATTTCTCATTGAATGTTTCAAAGAAAGGAGTTACTTTGACTGTATCATTCATGGGATATACCCCTAAAGATGTGGTAGTGAAAGATAAAACAATGAATATTACACTTGAAGAGAACTCTAAGTTACTGGACGAAGTAGTGGTAGTGGGTTACGGTACGATGAAAAAGCGTGATGTGACGGGAGCTATTACTTCCATCTCAAGTGAGGCTATTGAGCAGAAGATGGCTACTAATGTTTTTGAAGCACTGCAAGGTACTACTGCCGGTGTACAGGTAGTGTCCGGCTCGGGACAGCCCGGTGAATCTTCTTCTATTAAAATTCGTGGTACTTCCACTTTCTCCGCCGAAGGAGTTACTCCTCTTTATATTGTAGACGGTGTTCCTTTGGAAAGTATTGACGGTATCAATACCAATGATATTACTTCCATGGAGATTTTGAAAGATGCTGCTTCTGCAGCTATCTACGGTTCCCGTTCGGCTAATGGTGTGATTATTATCACAACCAAGAGCGGTCAGGAAGGTAAGGCCCGTATTGATATCAAGTATAATCATTCATGGGGTACATTGTCTCATAAGGTGCCACAGGCAAATCGCAAAGAGCGTCTGTTGTACGACCAGTACCGCAAAGAGTATTTTGAAACATACGGCGGAGGTAATCCGGACGAAAGTGCTGATATTCTGAATGATCCGTTGAACTCATTCTTCAATGTAGACAATGATTATCTGGACATGATTACAAGTACTGCGCAGAAAGATCAGGTGGATATCAGCGTAGGTGGCGGTACAAAGAAACTGAAATATTTCATCAATACCGGTTATTATAACGAGAAGGGTATTATTTCCAATACCGGTTTCCAAAGATTAAATACTCGTATCAACTCTGATTATTCACCGACTGACTGGATGAATATGGGTAGCCGTATTTCTTTGACTTACTCTAAAAAGAAAGGTCTGAATGAAGGTACATTATTGAGTGCGGTGTTAACTCGTCGTCCTTATTTCAATACTTATTATCCGGATGGTTCTTTGGTTGGAGTGTTTAATGGTCAGAAGAACCCTATTGCACAGGTCAATTATACGACTGACTTTACAGACTCTTATAAGGCTAACTTCTTCCAATTCTTTGAGATCAAGTTCAACAAGTATCTGAAGTTCAGAGCTAATATTAACGCTAACTTCTATCTGGACAAGCGTAAGAAACTCGAACCGAGCCTTATTACTGATGAATGGCAGAAACAGAATAAAGGTTATTCTTATAATTACCTGAACTGGAACTGGATGAATGAAGATTTCATCACTTATGCACGCAAGATCAAGGGACATAATTTCAGCGCGATGGTGGGTGTCAGTGCTCAACAATGGCGTTATGAAAATGAAACCTTTGTAGGTTTGAATTCATCTACCGACTTTATTTATACGATGAATGCATTTGCTGCCAATCTGGATTTGTCGTCTACGGGATCTACCTTGAGCAATCACTCCATGGCTTCTGTCTTTGCACGTGTGACGTATGATTATCTGGGAAAATACTTGTTTACAGCGAATATGCGTCGTGACGGTTCTTCTCGTTTTGCGAAAGAAAACAAATGGGGTAATTTCCCGTCTGTGTCAGTGGGATGGCGCTTCTCTGATGAGAAATTCATGAAGTTCTCGAAGAAATTCCTGGAAGATGGTAAGATTCGTGTAAGTTACGGTATCACCGGTAATGAAGCGATCGGAAACTATGATTATATTTATTCTTATTCTCCGAATTCTATCTATGACGGAGTGGGTGGCGTTATTCCGACTCGTATCGGTAAAGACAACCTGAAATGGGAGGAAACCAAACAATTCAACCTTGGTTTGGACTTGAATTTCTGGAATAGCCGTTTGACAATCACTGCCGATTACTACGATAAATATACAGACGGTTTGTTGGCAAACTACCAACTGCCTAAAGAATCCGGTTTTGCATATATGAAGACAAACGTCGGTGAGATGAGCAACCGCGGTTTTGAAATTGCCGTTACCGGTGATATTATCCGCACAAAGGACTGGAAGTGGAATGCTTCTTTCAATATCTCCAGAAATATCAACCGCATTGAGAAACTGTCTGAAGGTAAGGCATATATGGAAGGTGATATCTGGTGGATGCAGGAAGGCGGTCGCGTAGGTGACTTCTATGGATTTAAAAGTGCCGGTGTCTTTGCTTATGACGAATCGAATGCTTTTACAGATAAATGGGAGCAACTGACTCCGGTGTTTGAAAATGGTGTATTCCAATACAAGTATTTATTGAATGGAAAGGAATATGCAGGTGATATTCGCCAGAAAACGTTACCGAACGGCAAACCGTTCCGTGGCGGAGATTACAACTGGGAAGAACCGGAAGGAACCCGGGATGGTGTGATTGATGATAACGACCGTATGGTGATTGGTAATGCCATGCCTGATGTGACCGGTGGTTTGAATACAACCGTGACCTGGAAAAACGTAAGTCTGTATTTGGGATTCTATTATTCTTTGGGAGGACAGATTTATAATGCCGCTGAACATAATCGTAACATGTTCAAATATACGGGAACCACTCCTTCACCGGAAGTAATTCATAATATGTGGTTGCATCCGGGCGACCAGGCTATCTATCCGCGTCCGTATAATGATGATTATAACAATGCACGTATGGGTAACTCGTTTTATCTGGAAGATGCTTCCTTTATTCGTCTGCAGAACGTACGTATAGCCTATGATCTTCCAGAAAACTGGATAAAGAAGCTGATGTTGAAGAATATAAATATCTACGCTTTTGTAAACAATGCATTGACATGGACCAACTATTCGGGATTTGATCCTGAATTCTCTACGAGTAATCCTCTGCAGGTAGGTAAAGACTCTTACCGCTATCCGAGAAAGAGAGAATATGGTATTGGTTTTTCTGCAAACTTTTAATTGAAGATATCGTATGAAGAATATAAAATATTTTGTTGGAGCTATATGCCTGGCTCTATCATTGAATAGCTGTTCAGACTTTCTGAATGAGGAACCGGTGAGTGAAATCCCGGCAGGTGACATGTGGCAGACCGCCCGTGACGCTAAGGCAGGTATAAATGAAATTTATGGACTGTTGCGTTCCACTTTACGCGAGAATTATTTTTATTGGGGTGAATTCCGTTCGGATAACGTAGCTCCCGGAGCACCGGTGATGGCCGATCAGGCACGTGTGATTAATAACCTGATGTCTACGGACGAGAAATGTGCGAAATGGACGACCTTGTATCAGATGATTAACCAGACCAATCTGGCCATCAAATATGTTCCTAATATCAGTATGCCGGATGTGGCAGACCGTAACGATTACCTTGGACAAGCGTATGCGTTGCGTGCTTTGGCTTACTTCTATGCTATCCGTGTCTGGGGAGACGTACCTTTGTTTATAGAACCTACTGAAAAGTATTCGGAGGCTATCTACAAGGAACGTACAGATAAGAATTATATTATTGATAATGTAATTCTTCCGGATCTGAAGAAAGCGGAGAGTCTGATTAACCGTAACAAAAATTACGAACGCAAACGTATCTCTATCTGTGGCGTTTGGGCCATCATGGCTGATGTTTATATGTGGACAGAGCAATATAATTTGGCTGATCAGACCATTGATAAGATGGCTGATATAAAATCTTCCAAAGGGCGTCTGGTAGATTTTGAACCCTCTATTCAAACTTGGCATACAATGTTCACAGAGGAATTGAATAACAAGCCATCGGATGATACTCCGGAAAATGATGAGTATTCTACAAAAGAGTTTATTTTCCTGATTCATTTTAATATGGATGAAGTGGGAACCAATGGTTATAGCTATATGTATCAATGGTTCTCCGGCTCTGGTAACCGTGCTGCCGTTTTGTCGGATAAGTTGATGAGTGTTTTCAATGAACCGGATATGCAGGGTGATTTGCGTAAAGCTTATACTGTGAAAGATTATCAGAATGGAAACGAATTACGTAAATATATGGCCGGTGATATTAGTAACTCATTAAATAAGACTTGTGAGGTTGCTTATCCTATCTATCGCTACACGGATATGTTGTTATTGCAGGCCGAAGCACGTGCCCGTTTAGGAAAATGGGAAGAAGCTCTGGATTTAGTGAAGAAAGTACGTGACCGTGCCGGATTGGTTACTCCTACTGCACTTAGTTTTGCATCGGAAGATGAAGTCATTAATTATATTCTGCGTGAACGGCAGGTAGAGTTAGTGGGTGAAGGCCGTCGTTGGTTCGACTTGTTACGTACAGGGAAATGGAAAGAAGTGATGAAGCCTATTAATGGCATGAGTCAGGATGGAAATGAGCTGTTCCCGATTCATTATTCTCACATATTGGAGAATCCGAAGATAACTCAGAATGCATATTATGGTAACAATTAAAAAGATTGAAACGATGAAAAAGACAATATATAGAACGCTTTTCTTTTGCTTGAGCGTTATTGCGCTAGCTGGGTGTGACTTGGAATTGCAGAAGAATTATGATTATGAAGCATCAGTAGATGATCCTCATGTAAATGTAACAGCTTGGGAGTATTTTCAGGATCATCAGGATGTGTTCTCTGAATTTACTACCGCTATAGAGTATACAGGTTTGAAGGATTATTATACTCAAACCGAAAATAAATACACTTATTTGGCTTTGAATAATACGGCAATGCAATCATACCGTGAAAATGCCTTTCCGGGGATAGCCTCTATTACGGACTGTGATAAAGAAACGGTGAAAAATATGCTTTTATACCATATTGTAGATGGTGAATACAGTTCCTATGGTCAACTGCAGGTGGAAGCTATGTTTGTTTTGACAATGCTTCCCGGGGAAAAGGGATTGATGACAATGTCTGTCTGGAAGAATCCGTGGCAGGCTGCCGTAGGCAAGATCTTGGTGAATGAAACGGGTAGTAATGGCAAATCACCTCAGCGTAATGCCAAAACTAGTAATATTTTGCCGACGAATGGTGTCATTCATATCTTCGAGAAATATTGTTATTACCAGAAATAATCAGTATTACATTAAAATGAGTTTATTATGATTCGTAAATTATATACCATCTTATTAATCGGGCTTTGTTTAAACTTAGTAGCTTGCGGCGACGACAATGAAGGCATTGATCCTAATGCGTCTGCTCCTGTTATCAAATTCCCGATGGAACAATTGGATGTTGATTTGAATAAAGTCGACAATCTGCCAGTAGTAGCTGTAATCAAGTCCCAGGCTGGATTGCAGAGCGTAACGATGAAAATCCAGACTGTAGAGGGTACTGTTGAGTATAAGACTGTCACGGATTTTTTTAATCCGAACTCTTATAGTTTGTCGGAAAACTTAGAATATAATGCAAATTATCAGGCATTTATTATTGAAGCGACTGATAAACTGAATCATGCTATCACAGGAACACTGCCCATATCTGTGACAGATGTGGTAGAACGTCCGGTTATCACTTTTGATCCGGAAGAGATTATCTATGATGAAATGGATGAGAATCCTACTATTCCTCGTACTACATTTAAAATAACTTCGGAGGCTGGTTTGAAAACAGTTGAAATGTATTTGGTTTCAGCTAGTGGACAGGAAGCGAAAGGAACGATAAATTTGAGTGGGGAGAAAGAGTACACGTTTGACGAAATGATTAATTATAAAGAAGGCGACAGAGGTTTTAAAGTAAAAGCGGAAGATACCTATGGTTATATTACGATTTCAACGTTGCCTGTAACTTATAAAACTATCCCCGGACCTTCTTTGACCTTAACAGAATCCACAATTTTTGCAGGTACTGATGTTAAAAAAGGAGTATCTATGCAGATTGAGTCAGTACGTGGAGTGCACGAGGTTGTAATTTATCGTATTGAAAATGGATCGGAAGTTGAGGCCTTACGTGAAACAAGAAGTGGAGAGCATACTTTGAATTATGCTCCGGAAATAGATTTTACCGAAGCTACTTCAAAACTTAAGGTAGTAGTCTCTGATGGAAGAGAAGGAAAAGAAGCAACAGGCTATGTGAAAGCGTATGTTAATATGGATGTTGCTACACTAAATGTAGGTAGCCAGCCTCTTGCTAATAATGCACATGAGAAATATCCGGATGCATTTGGAATGGTGTCTTTGAATGATTTGAAAACATATTCTGTTGATTACGCAATCGCTAATGAGGCTAATGCGAAGAATATAGACTTTAAGTTCTATTGTTTTGGAGCTGCAGGTTCTCCTCGCTTATACTCTATGGATAATACAGGAAAGGATGGTGAGTTTTCCGGGTCTACTGGCAAACTGTCGGCTATAAAAGTGAAAAACTTAACACGTTTTGCTATATTATCCAACTTCGATTATGAGAATGCAACAGTGACTTCTATTTCTTCAGAAATTCTTTCAAGTAGTATAACTCAAAGTCTGCTGGATCCTATTGCTGTTGGAAATATTATAGCCTTCCGCACAGGAGGTTCTTCTGCGGCAGGTGGAGGAAGAATTGGAGTTATGAAAGTTATTAATATAACGGAACCTAAAGATTTGGTTTCTAGTAATGCGACTGCCCGAGTAATGACTGTTGAAATCAAATTCCCCCAAAAGAAGTAAAGATGTTCCCGTTCGCAATGTATTGAAACAGGTGGATTGTATAGGGATAAGAGGTTAGTTGTTGTGTACGAGATGAATGTCTCGTACACGATACTAACATTAACTGAAAGTAATATGGAAAAACATACATACAGGTATTTTTGCTCTTTTTGTTTAGCCAGTTTGATATTATTGTTCGCAATAAGTTGTTCTGGCAGTGCAGAAGAACCTTCAGAACCAGAAACTCCTACTATTCCAACGGATGAGTATACTTATCTGAATGTAGAGTATAGAAAGTGGCAGAATGGGACTTTTCAGTCGTGGACTACTGCAGATTCCCGTGAGACCCGTATCATTGATAATATGAACCGATACGCTCCTTCGGGAGATTATAGCAGGACTGCATGGGGAGGACGGATCGGGTTACAACCTTCTTCTGTAACAGGAAAAGAAGGGTTCTTCCGGGTTGCCTATTGTGGAGGACGAGCTTACCTGCTTGATCCAGATAATGGAGCTGTTATTTTGCACGGAATTCAGCATGTTCGTCCAGGGGAGTCTACAGCTCACCAGAAAGCTTTCAGTACAAAATATGGAAGTGAGGTCCGATGGAGTGAGGTGACTGGTAAAATGTTGGCGGACAATCATATAAACTATATCTCATATGGTTCAAACCGTATTGAAGCATTTCCCGTAGCGGTACGTGCCAATCTGTTGACTCCGAAGACACAGAAAATAGCTTATGCGGAAACGCTGTATCTACTCCGCACTTTTATGTGGGATATGACTAAGAATTTGGGATATGCTTTTGATGATGATAAATATAATCGTCTGGTCCTTCTTTTCGAACCCACATTTGCAGCATATATTGATAATCTTGTACAGGAGAAATCAGCATTGTTTGCAGGTGATAAACATTTTGTCGGATATTATCTTGATAATGAATTGCCGTTTGCAAGTTACCAGAATGGTGATCCAGTAAAGGGAATTGATTTGAAGCATTTTCTATCCTTGCCCGATCGTTATAAAGCTGCCCGGATTTATGCGGAGAAGTTTATGCAAGAAAGAGGGATTGCTTCTTCGGCGGCAATAAGCAAGAAAGATCAGGAAGACTTTCGTGGAGTTGTATCTGATTATTATTATCAGTTAGCTACAACAACTGTTCGACGCCACGATGCGGAGCATCTGATCTTAGGTACGCGTCTTCATGACTGGAGCAAATATAACCAGAAAGTGGTAGAAGCTTGTGCCCGTTACTGTGATGTTGTTTCTGTTAATTACTATGGACGTTGGCAACCCGAAACCGACTTCCTTGCTAATTTGAAAGCATGGTGTGGTGCGAAGCCATTTCTGGTATCAGAATTTTATACGAAAGCAGAGGATGCCAGTTATCAAGGGGTTAAATATGCAAATACTGAAGGCGGTGGTTGGCTTGTCCGTACACAAAAGAACAGAGGAGAATTTCATCAGAATTTCTGTCTTCGCTTACTTGAAACTCAGAATTGTATTGGATGGGTACATTTTGAATACAACGATGGTTATGCTTCGGATGGCAGTGCCTCAAATAAAGGAATCGTTTCGCTGGAATATGAACCCTATGAATCCTTCCTCTCATATGTACGACAACTGAACTTGGCTGTATATCCATTGATTGATTATTATGATGCCAAGCAATGAGTAGGATAGTTTATCGAGATTTTGATAGAAAAAGAAAATATAATTTGAAATAGTTACTACAATGAAGAAGATCAGTTTATTAGCTCTTTTCTTAGGCTTTAATATAGCTTTAGGTGCTTGTTCAGATGACGACGCAGCTCCAATTGTGAAAAATGAATCGTTTCAGCTTCCCGCAAAGGCATATGTTTTGGCAGAGCAAACAAAACGTGCTATTGTGATAAGAGATGCAGAAACCCAACGTAATGTATGGAGTTGGGACCCTTATACTGCTCGTGTTCCTTCGGCACATCAGGATTGGTTTATTAATCCGAGCGAAGTAAAACCGGTATTTAATAAACGCTATATTCTAATGACTGCTTCCGGTGGGGCGGTAGCTTTAATTCGCTTGTCAGACCATAAATTAATGTTTTATGCAAACTGTGGACAGAACCCGCATTCTGCAGAAATTTTGCCAGATGGAAATATCGTTACGGCAGAGTCGAAATCCGGTGAAATCAATACCTTTGTCGTAGATACGGTAAAAGTATTAGGAATGAAAGCTAATACCATAAAACTGGGTAATGCCCATAATGTAGTCTGGGATAAGGAAAGAGAATGTATCTATGCTACGGCTACCATACAGGCGGGTGTAACAGCTTTGTTCCGTATGAATTATAATGGAAATCGGAATAATCCGCAACTTACTAATCAGACACGTATATATACCTTCGACAAGGAATCTGGAGGACATGATTTGTTCCCGGTGTATGGTGAAGAAGATAAATTATGGTTGACAGCGGCTTCGGCAGTTTATAAGTTTGATATTTCTACGGATGTTCCGACCTGTGAAAAAGTATACAGCATAGCCGATATAAAAAGTATCTGCAACGGACCGGATGGAATCCTGATGTTGAAACCGACTGAAGAGTGGTGGGCAGAAGGACTTGTAAACAAGAAGGGAGAAGAACTTTTCAAAATGGACGGAGCCAAGATTTATAAAGGCCGTTGGATGATAGACAATCTTTTCAGTTATCCGGAAAAGCATGATTTCGTGTTGAGTGAGGACTGATTAAGTATGGTGGAAGATTGATTAAGTACATAAGTTGAATAATTAAGTTTGGAACAATGAGGAAACTTCTTCTTTTTTTATTGGTATCTATCGCATTACCGGCCTTGGCGCAGAATGGAAAGAAAGTGTATGCCGACTTTCACGGAGTGCGCTATACCCGGCAGCATGACGGAAAGCTTGGGCGTTGGGAGATGTATGCCAATACGGAAAAATCAAGTACCGGAAGAAAGTCGCTGTGTTATAATGCCGACCTGATAGACAGCGAAGGACGGCATGAAATAGCAGCAGTAGCCTATCCACAAGTCGGAATGCAGTCCAATCTCGATCCCGATTATATTGAATATCAGATTTTGTCTGCGAAAGCAGCCAAGATAGATGGATTCTTTATTGAATGGGGATTCAAGCCTCACGAAAATGACATCTTGTTGCGTGAGATGCAGAAAGTGGCGGCGAAGTACGACTTTGAAATTGGTGTAAACTGGTGCGACGGTTGGTTGTATTATGACTGGATTACTAAACTTTATCCGGAAATCAATACCCGTGAGGCAAAGACCGAATACATGGCTAAATGTTATCAATATTTGGTAGATAGCGTCTTTACCGGTCCTACAGCTCCTATGGTGAAGGGAATGCCTGTTTTTTATCATTTCGGTCCCGGAGCGAAAGTGGATGAATATAAGAAAGTATTATCACTGGCGAAGTTACCGCAAGGAATGAAGCAACCGGTTGCTTTACGCCGTTGGGCGGATTGGGGAAAACTGGAAAATGATAAATATATCCCCGTCACTCGTAGCGATGAAATGGATGCCTGGAAAGAAGTGGGAGAAATACCGACTGCATGGCTTCCTGCCCGTGTCCGTACAAGAGATCAGGCACATGCCGAATGGGATAATTACGCCACTCAGGATGATGTTATCGAGTTTATGAAACCTTTCCGCGATTCCATCTGGCATAGTAACAATCCTGCGTATACAATTAAGTCAGGATTTGCCATGCCGGGAATGGATAACCGCGGTTGTGCAGGCTGGGGACGCGGACATTTCTATTATATTCCGCGCAACAATGGAGAAACCTACCAAAGTATGTGGAAGTTCTGTATGGCGGAGAAAGACAGCTTGGATATGATGTTTATTGCTTCGTGGAGCGACTATACCGAAGGACACGAAATAGAGCCAACCATTGAAAACGGTGACCGCGAATTGCGTACTACTTTAAAATATGCGGCAGAGTTCAAAGGTGAACAGGCGGATGAACGTGGATTAACCTTGCCTTTGATGCTTTTCCGTTTGCGAAAAGAAGCCCGTTTCCTGGAAAAGACAAAGATGGACGTGTCCGGTTGTCATCGTTCCCTCGATAAGGCAGCATTGTTAATCAGCCAGGGACGTTATCCGGTGGCGATAGGCTTGTTGTCACAAATAGAAAATGATGTCAAGACAGCAAAGTCAGCTTTGGCAGTTGAGATGATGCGTTTGCGCGATTCGGACATTAAGATTCAGGGAAAGCGAAAATCCGGTGGTTACAGTGCCGAAGAAACCCTCTCTATTTCTTTGCCAAAAGAGCTGGTTTCCAAACTACAAATGAATAACTATGTAGGCTATCTTTATTTTGAGTATTTGGACAAAGGAAATGAATCCCTTTTTATACGTTCGTCTACGCTGCGTGAACCGAAAGAACCGTTTAAAATTGTGTCCCGGATACGTACCGACAATACGGGTGAATGGAAAAGCGCAAAAGTAGAATTGTATAAGGATAATATCGTGAATGGATTCAATATACCTACTTTCTATTTAAAAGGAAATGTTGTAGTCCGTAATTTGTCATTGGGCTATACGATCTACACAGTCAAATAAATGCATGGATGAAGAGTTTAAATAATTGGTTATTAGTTTTATCTGTACTATCCTGCTTCGGATGTTCCTCTCCGGTCCATGAAGATGACAGGGGATGTGCTTTCGTATCTGACAGTATTCAATATCGGGTCGAGTTTATGTCGGCGGGGTGCGTGCGGATTCTCTCTTTTCCCGAAGGTGATACGCTGGTAACAAAAAGATTGGTGGTTGATTCGGAAAAGCCGGCTTTCAAAGATTATAAATGGGAAGATACGGGACAGAAGCTGCTCTTTCGCACCCGTGAACTTTCCGTAGTTTTTGATAAGGCAGATGCGGCTTTCACTTTTCAGGAAACATCCACAGGTAAGTTATTACTAAAAGAGAAAGGGGATAGAAAGGCACGAAACTTCAAACGTTCGGTTGCCGGAGGTGAACAATGTCTCGAAGTCACTCAACGCTTTGTTCCTACCGAGGATGAGGCCATTTACGGACTGGGACAGTATCAGAATGGAATCATGAACTATCGGGGGAAATCCGTACTTCTGTTACAGGCCAATATGGATATTGTCAATCCGTTCCTTATTTCGACCAACGGATACGGTGTCTTATGGGATAATTATTCTTCTACGAAGTTTGATGATACGAAGGAGGGCTACTCATTTACTTCCGAAGTAGGTGATGCTTCCGACTATTATTTTGTCTATGGCAAGAATATGGACGAAGTCGTTGCCGGTTATCGGGAATTGACGGGGGACGTGCCGATGTTTGGAAAATGGGTGTATGGCTTCTGGCAGTCCAAAGAACGTTATAAGTCGTTCGATGAATTGAAGGCAGTCGTTAAAGAATACCGTAAACGGGGAATTCCGTTGGATAACATTGTGCAGGATTGGGAATATTGGGGAGACAAACCTCATTGGAACAGCCTGACTTTCCATCCGGCAAACTTTAATCATCCCCGTCAGGTTATTGATGAACTGCATCAACAGGACCATGTTCATTTTATGCTTTCCGTATGGCCCGGATTCGGACCGGAAACGGCTGTCTATCAGTCTTTGGATTCTATCGGTGCATTGTTTAGCGAACCTACATGGGCGGGTTATAAGGTTTTTGATGCCTATAATCCTGTTGCACGGGATATCTTCTGGCAATACCTCAAGAAAGGACTCTATGATATGGGCGTGGATGCCTGGTGGATGGATGCAACGGAACCATCTTTCCGGGACGGATTCACACAGCTGAAGCAGGAAGAAAAGACCAAATCGGCAGGTAATACTTATCTGGGTAGCTTCCACCGTTATCTGAACACTTATTCTTTGGAAATGCTAAAGGACTTCTATCAACGCCTGCGCGCCGAGAGCGATCAGAAACGTATATTTATCCTAACTCGTTCCGCCTTTGCCTCGCAACAGCATTATGGTACAGCCGTCTGGTCGGGTGATGTGTCGGCTTCATGGGAAAATATGCACAAACAACTGGTTGCCGGCTTAAACTTGTCTATGTCCGGTATTCCGTATTGGACTTCCGATACGGGAGGATTCTTTGTCACAGAACGGGATGCGAAATATCCCGACGGACTGAAAAGTAATGATTATAAAGAGTTGTATTCCCGTTGGTTCCAGTTTAGCGCATTTACTCCTATCTTCCGTGCTCACGGTACAAACGTGCCGCGTGAAATTTGGCAATTCGGTGAAAAGGGGACATTATCTTATGATAACCAAGTGAAGTATATCCATCTGCGCTACCGTTTGTTGGCTTACATTTACTCGATGTCTCATCAGGTAACTGCCAATAACTATACCATGTTGAGAGGCTTGGCTATGGATTTCACAACAGATACCCGGACTTTTGATATTGATAATGCCTATATGTTCGGTACTTCCTTATTGGTGCGTCCGGTATTTCATCCGCAATCGGAAGAAAAGAACATCAATATTTATCTGCCGGAACACAGCGGTAAATATTGGTATGACTTCTGGACTGGAGAAGCTTTTGAAGGAGGAAGAGAACAAATGCAGACAAATATCCTCGATATACTTCCGCTCTATGTGAAGGCAGGTTCTATCTTGCCTTTGGCAGAAGTGAAACAATATGCGATGGAATATCCCGATCGTGAATTGGAACTGCGTATCTATGGAGGAGCGGACGCTTCTTTTTTATGGTATGAGGATGAAGGTGATTCCTACCGCTATGAAGAGGGCGTATGTTCGAAAGTGCCGATGCAATGGAAAGATTCGGAACGGACATTGACTATTGGTCTGCGTGAGGGAACTTATCCCGGCATGCCGGAACAAATAAAAATGCATGTGAAATTATATCTGCCTGAAGGTGCAGCTCTTGATAGCAAAGAGTGCGTCTATACAGGTGGAGAAGTAAAAATAAAGTTTTAATTATAAGCATACATCGATTATGAAGAAGTTTCTCTATATTTTTATTCTCTTGTTTATTGTGGGATGGGCACAAGCGCAACAGCGCGTGGTGTACACAATCAATGACGGATGGAAATTTACAAAAGGATCTCCGTTTGAAGCGCAGCTGGCCGGCTGTGACGACTCTTCTTGGGAGACGGTCAATATACCTCATACATGGAATAATAAAGATGCAGACGACGAAACTCCGGGATTTTATCGGGGGCCGGCTTGGTACCGGAAACAATTGTTTGTAGATAAAAGCCAGGAGGGACGTCAGGCAGTGATCTATTTTGAAGGAGCCAATCAGGAAGTGCGATTCTATCTGAACGGTCAGTTTGTGGGAGAGCACAAAGGAGGTTATACCCGTTTCTGTTTTGACATCACTTCCCATTTGCGTTATGGACAGGAAAACCTGTTTGCCATTTATGTGAACAATGTCTATAACCCGAATATTCCTCCCTTATCTGCCGATTTTACTTTCTTTGGCGGTATCTACCGGGATGTCTATTTGCAATTTATGAATCCGGTGCACATTGCAACGAATGATTATGCTTCTTCAGGAGTTTATATCCGTACCCCCGAAGTGAACAACTCCGCAGCCTCAGTAGAAATCACTACATTACTGACGAATAATACACTCCAACCTGCTGAAATCAGGGTGGAAAATGTAATCTGCGATGCGGATGGTAAGGAAGTGAAAAAGACTCAAGCGGAAATAAAGCTGGCATCCGGCGAAACAAAGACGGATATCTCTAAAAAGATAAAAATAGATTCTCCCCGTTTGTGGGATATAGACGATCCTTATCGGTATATGGTATATACGCGTATTCTTGATAAGAAAAAGGGTACTTTGCTGGATGAAGTGGTGAATCCGTTAGGCTTGCGCTGGTTCAAGTTTGATTCGGAAAAAGGCTTTTTCTTGAATGGCAAATGGCGTAAACTGATCGGAACTGCCCGGCATCAGGATTATTTTCAGAAAGGAAATGCCTTGCGCGATGAGTTGCATGTACAGGATATATTGTTGTTGAAGGAGATGGGAGGGAACTTCCTGCGTGTGTCACATTATCCCCAAGATCCTGTAATCATGGAAATGTGTGATAAACTGGGTATTGTGACTTCAGTTGAAATCCCCGTTGTCAATGCTGTTACGGAAACCGAAGAGTTTTTGCAGAACTCCGTTGAGATGGCTAAAGAAATGGTGCGTCAGGACTTCAACCGCCCTTCTGTTATGATTTGGGGCTATATGAATGAGATTTTCCTGCGTCGCCCTTATACCGAAGGCAAACAATTGGAAGATTACTACCGCTTTACTGAAAAAGTGGCCCGTGCCCTGGAGGCGACCATTCGTGAGGAAGATCCTTCCAGATATACCATGATGGCTTATCATAATATGCCTCAATATTACGAAGACGCCCATCTGACCGAAATTCCGATGATTCAGGGATGGAATCTGTATCAGGGCTGGTATGAACCGGATATCAATGAGTTTCAACGTTTGCTTGATCGTGCTCATGAGGTATACAAAGGAAAAGTACTGATGGTTACGGAATATGGGCCGGGAGTAGATCCGGGACTTCATTCCTACCAGCCGGAACGTTTCGACTTCTCACAGGAATATGGTTTGGTGTATCATAAACATTATCTCCGTGAAATGATGAAACGTCCGTTTATAGCCGGTTCCAGTCTGTGGAATCTGAATGATTTTTATTCCGAATCCCGTGTAGATGCTGTTCCTCATGTAAACAATAAAGGAGTTGTCGGATTAGACAGGGAGAAGAAAGATGTCTATTGGTTTTATAAGACAGCTTTGTCACGTCGTCCGATACTTGTTATAGGTAATCGGGAGTGGAAAAGCCGTGGGGGAGTAGTGAATACTGCACAGAAAGAATGTATTCAGTCTGTCCCTGTATTCTCTAATACGGAAGAAGTAGAGCTGTTTGTGAACAATAAAAGTCTGGGAAAGAAAAAGGTAGAAGATAATTATGCCTTGTTCGACGTACCGTTCGTTGGTGGAGAGAATCTCTTGGAAGCAGTTGCTGTGGCTGGTGATAGCAAATTGCGGGATATGCTCCGGATTCAGTTCCAGTTGGTAGGCTCACAGTTGAAAGACGAAGCAATTCCATTTACGAAAATAAATGTAATGTTGGGTTCTCCGAGATATTTTGAGGACCGTACAGCAAATGTAGCATGGATTCCCGAGCAGGAGTATAAGCCCGGTAGCTGGGGATTTGTAGGCGGAACTTCTTATCGCCGTAAAACAGGATTTGGCAGTATGCTTGGTTCGGATATTGATATTCATGGAACGGATATGAATCCAATCTTCCAGACTCAACGTGTTGGAATAAAATCTTTTAAAGCTGATGTACCGAATGGAGAATATTCCGTATATTTGTACTGGGCAGAGTTGGAGTCGGACAAAGAGAGGGAAGCGTTGGTTTATAATCTGGGAGCTGACTCGGAACAGACGTTTGCCGGAAACCGTAGCTTCGGAATTTCAATGAATGGAACGACTGTTTTGGATGATTTCAACATAGCTCGTGATTACGGATATGCCTGTGCTGTTATCAAGAAGTTTGTAGTAACGGTGAAGGATGGAAAAGGATTGAGTGTTGACTTCCATAAAAAAGAAGGAGAACCTATTCTGAACGCTATCCGTATTTATAGAAACTATTAATCATAAACACTGTCAATATGCTTAGGTCTATTTATTTACTGTCTTTTCTCCTCCTGCAATCCTTATTTGCTTTTGCCGGGAATGTAAAGGAGAGTGTTCTGTCCTCTTTTGATTTGTATGTATGCATCGGACAATCCAACATGGCGGGGCGTGCAACATTAACTCCGGAAGTCATGGATACCCTCCAAAATGTGTATCTATTGAATGATAAGGGGAATTTTGAACCGGCAGTAAATCCTCTCAATCGTTATTCTACAGTTCGGAAAGATTTGTCAATGCAGCGTCTGGGCCCGGCTTATGGCTTTGCTAAAGAGATGGTCCGGCAAACGAAACGTCCTGTCGGACTGGTGGTAAATGCCCGTGGAGGCTCGTCCATCAACTCCTGGCTAAAAGGAAGCAAAGACGGATATTATGAAGAAGCTCTTTCCCGGATTCGGATTGCGATGAAGCAGGGAGGTGTTTTGAAAGCAATCCTTTGGCATCAGGGAGAAGCCGATTGTTCGAATCCGGAAGCGTATAAACAGAAACTGATTTCTCTGGTGAAAGACCTGCGGGAAGATTTGGACATGCCGGATCTACCGGTTGTTGTTGGACAGATTTCTCAATGGAACTGGACGAAAAGAGAAGCAGGTACAGTCCCCTTTAATCAGATGATTAAAAAAGTTTCTTCATTTATTCCCTATTCCGATTGGGTATCATCGAAAGGATTGGGATGGTATAAAGATGAGAAGGACCCTCATTTTAATACGGAAGCACAACTGTTATTAGGAAAACGTTATGCGAAAAAGATATTGAAATTCTATAAATATCAATAGAATATCCTTTTTCGAAAGAACATAAAAGCCGGCTGATTCATGAGGAATCAGCCGGCTTTTGTATGGTGAATAACTAAATACTGCCTTGTTGATAGAAAATGACTACATGTAGTTAATTGTCTTATTATAAATAAATTAACCTGTTAATAACTTTGTTAATATCCTTGTTGATAACTGAAATGAGGTTGTGAATAAAACCAGTAAAGAAGAGTCGTCATAAAAAAGAAGAACCGCATTTCTGCGATTCTTCTTTTCTTTAGTTGCGGAGATCCGACTCGAACGAATGACCTTTGGGTTATGAGCCCAACGAGCTACCAACTGCTCCACTCCGCGATGTTTAACGGGTGCAAAGGTACGGCTTTTTTTGAAACAAACAAATAATTAGTAGAATATTTTTCAGATAAATCATCACTTTTTTCTTATTTGGTTGAGAATGAATGAAATAATGATGAAACTTTTTCTTAGCACCTATTAATATACAAATGTTAATATTCTCTCCATTTTCTTGTATGGTCTAAAGAAAAGAATTACTTTTGCTCAAAATATTCAGCAATGTGCAATTTGTAACCTATGACCGTATCCAAGACAAAAGCCAAATTAGTAGATGTAGCCCGTCAGCTTTTTGCGAAGATGGGAGTAGAAAACACAACTATGAATGATATCGCTCTTGCTTCTAAAAAAGGTAGACGAACGCTCTATACTTATTTTAAAAGTAAGGATGAAATTTATTTGGCTGTTGTGGAATCGGAATTGGATATTCTGTCGGATATGATGAAGCGGGTAGCCGAGAAAAATATCTCGCCGGACGAGAAATTGTTGGAGATGATATATACCCGGTTGGACGCGGTAAAAGAGGTAGTCTATCGAAACGGAACACTGCGTGCTTATTTCTTCCGTGATATATGGCGGGTGGAGAAAGTTCGCAAGAAGTTTGATGCAAAGGAAGTCCAGCTCTTTAAAGCCGTTCTTCTGGAAGGACAGGCAAAAGGAGTTTTCCATATTGATGATGTGGAGATGACTGCCGACTTGATACATTATTGTGTGAAAGGAATTGAAGTTCCTTATATTCGTGGCCATATAGGTGCACATCTGGATGAAGATACAAGAAATAGATATGTGACCAACATTGTGTTTGGCGCACTGCATAGAACAGAAATTTAATTAAATAACTTTTAGTATGGGATTATTAGACGGAAAAACAGCCATTGTAACCGGTGCTGCTCGTGGTATTGGTAAGGCTATCGCTCTTAAGTTTGCTGCCGAAGGTGCAAACATCGCATTTACTGACCTTGTCATTGACGAAAATGCAGAAAATACAGCAAAGGAACTTGAAGCAATGGGCGTGAAAGCCAAAGGCTATGCATCTAACGCTGCTAACTTTGAAGATACTGCAAAGGTCGTAGAAGAAATCCACAAGGACTTCGGACGGATCGATATATTGGTAAACAATGCCGGTATCACTCGTGACGGTTTGATGATGCGTATGAGCGAACAGCAATGGGATATGGTGATTAACGTGAACCTGAAGTCAGCGTTTAACTTCATTCATGCTTGTACACCTATCATGATGCGTCAAAAAGCCGGTAGTGTTATCAATATGGCATCTGTTGTAGGTGTTCACGGAAATGCAGGACAGGCTAACTATGCTGCTTCTAAAGCAGGTATGATTGCATTGGCTAAGTCTATCGCGCAAGAGCTGGGTTCTCGCGGCATCCGTGCCAACGCTATCGCTCCGGGATTCATCCTGACAGACATGACAGCTGCTCTTTCTGACGAAGTAAGAGCTGAATGGGCAAAGAAAATACCTTTGCGTCGTGGTGGTACTCCTGAAGATGTGGCAAACATCGCTACCTTCCTGGCTTCTGATATGTCATCTTATGTGTCAGGTCAGGTGATTCAGGTAGATGGTGGTATGAATATGTAATCGAACAGAATGACTGTTGTATACGAAGACAACCATATCATTGTAGTCAACAAGACCGCTTCCGAGATTGTCCAGGCAGACAAGACGGGGGATACACCGCTTTCGGAGACTGTGAAACAGTATCTGAAAGAGAAGTATCAGAAACCCGGAAATGTTTTCCTCGGTGTGACACACCGGTTGGACCGCCCCGTAAGCGGTCTTGTTATTTTTGCCAAAACGGGTAAGGCACTTACACGGCTCAACGAGATGTTTCGCACCAGTGAGGTGAAAAAGACTTATTGGGCGGTTGTGAAAAATGCTCCGCAAGAACCGGAAGGTGAACTGGTACATTTTCTTGTACGTAATGAAAAGCAGAACAAAAGTTATGCATACGACAAGGAAGTGCCAAACAGCAAGAAAGCGATCTTGCATTACCGGTTGATCGGTCATTCGGAGAATTACTATTTGCTCGAAGTCGATTTAAAAACCGGACGTCATCATCAGATTCGTTGTCAGCTGGCAAAAATGGGATGCCCTATCAAAGGGGATTTGAAATACGGTTCTCCACGCTCCAATCTGGATGGGAGCATTTGTCTGCATGCCCGGAGAGTACGGTTCATACATCCTGTCTCAAAAGAACTGATAGAGCTTGAAGCTCCTCTTCCCGAAGGGAATTTATGGAAAGGATTCGCCATAGATTAACGCGGATTTCCACAGATTCATCTATTATGTTATTTAATAGACGGTATGTAGTTTTTCTGTAGAAAATCGTGTAAATCTGTGGTCGAAACTTGCCAAAAGAGTAAACTTACCTGCCATTTTTCTTGTAAACTCTAGCGACAGTTAGTTAATTCCTAAATAGGTAGTATATTTGCATCATTCGCTAACTATAATTTTCAATCATACCAAAGAAAAATACGAATGAAGGCATTTAAACTACTTGCATTTACTTCTTGTGTCTTGCTTGCAGCGGGAAATGGAGTAGCGCAACAGAACTATTCAAAAAGTGAAGGATTATTGCAGTACGTCGATCCGTATATCGGATCCGGTTATCATGGACACGTCTTTGTTGGGACGAGTGTTCCGTATGGAATGGTACAGTTGGGTCCTACCAATATCCATAAAGGTTGGGACTGGTGTTCGGGTTATCATTATTCCGATAGTATTTTAATCGGCTTTTCACATACCCATTTGAGCGGTACGGGCTGTACTGACTTATGTGATATTCTCATCATGCCATTGAATGAGATCCGTACCCCCAGAGGCAATCAGGATGATATACGCGATGGGTATGCTTCCAGATATTCTCATGCGAATGAAATCGCCCGTCCCGAATATTACTCTTTGCTTCTCGACCGTTACAACATCAAAGCCGAACTGACAGCTACAGATCGTGTAGGCTTCCATCGTTATACTTATCCCGAAGGAAAACCGGCTTCCATATTGATCGACTTACGTGAAGGAAACGGATCGAATGCTTACGACAGCTATATCCGTAAGGTAGATGATTATACAGTAGAGGGGTATCGTTATGTGAGAGGCTGGAGTCCTTCCCGCAAAGTTTATTTTGTGTTGAAAAGTGATAAGAAGATAGAGCAGTTTACTGCCTATGACGATAATGCCCCGCAACCTTGGGACCAACTGAAAGTAGCATCGGTGAAGAGTGTCCTTACTTTTGGTAACGTGAAAGAAGTGAAGATAAAAGTCGCTCTTTCTTCTGTCAGCTGTGACAACGCAGCGATGAACCTGCAATCCGAACTTACTCACTGGGATTTTGATAAGGTGGTGGATATGAGTGCCGCCCGATGGAACAAGCAACTGGAGAAGATGACAATAGAAACTGATGATGAGGCTTCCAAACGAGTGTTCTATACCGCCCATTATCATACTATGATTGCCCCTACGCTTTTTTGCGATGTGAATGGAGAGTATAGAGGAATGAATGACATGATTTACACAGACCCGAAGAAAGCCAACTATACGACTCTTTCTTTATGGGATACCTACCGTGCATTAAATCCTTTGATGACTATTACTCAACCTGAAATGGTTGACCATGTAGTCAATTCGATGATTTCCATCTATCGTCAGCAGGACAAACTCCCTATCTGGCCTTTGATGAGTGGAGAGACCGATCAGATGCCGGGGTATAGCTCCGTGCCGGTGATTGCCGATGCATATCTGAAAGGATTTACCGGGTTCGATGCGGAAGAAGCATTGCAAGCAATGATAGCTACAGCTACTTATGAAAAGCAGAAAGGGGTACCTTATGTAGTCAAAAAAGGCTATATCCCTGCCGACAAAGTTCATGAAGCTACTTCCATAGCCATGGAGTATGCAGTGGACGATTGGGGAATTGCCGCTATGGCACGTAAGATGGGAAAGGCAGAAGATGCTGAAACATTCTCAAAGCGTGCTCATTATTACAAGAACTATTTTGATTCTTCTATCCATTTTATTCGTCCGAAACTGGAAGACGGTTCTTGGCGTACTCCTTACGATCCGGCACGTTCCATCCATACTGTTGGAGATTTCTGTGAAGGAAACGGATGGCAATATACTTTCTTTGCTCCACAAGACCCGTATGGGCTGATTGCCTTGTTTGGAGGTGACAAACCTTTTGCAACGAAGCTTGATGGTTTCTTTACCAACACCGACAGTATGGGCGAAGGAGCTTCGAGCGACATAACCGGATTGATCGGACAATATGCGCATGGAAACGAACCGAGCCATCATGTTGCTTATCTTTATGCGTATGCCGGTGAACAATGGAAAACGGCGGAAAAGGTTCGTTTTATCATGAGTGATTTTTACACAGACCAACCGGACGGCATCATCGGTAATGAGGATTGTGGCCAAATGTCTGCCTGGTATCTTCTTTCATCTATGGGACTCTATCAGGTGAACCCATCGGATGGTGTATTTGTTTTCGGTAGCCCTTGTTTTAAAAAAGTAGAAATGAAGGTACGTGGTGGTAACACTTTTACTGTAGAAGCACCGAATAACAGCAAAGAAAATATCTATATCCAGAAAGTGTATTTGAATGGCAAGCCTTATGATAAGAGTTATATCACTTATCAGGATATAATAAATGGCAGCACATTGAAGTTTGTAATGGGAAAAAAGCCTAATAAGAATTTTGGTAAGGCTCCGGCAAACAGACCAGTTGTTTTGAATAAGATAAATTAAGTGAGAAGATTGTTTTAAATAGGGACGTATTTTTACAGATGAAGTTATATTAGTGATGAATTGGAGATAGAAGAATGATTCTAATTTTCCTGTTCATCACTAATTTTAAAAAAATAATTTTATTGACACTTATCTAAAGTATACTTCTGGCCACCGACCGTTTGTATATCATATTCATAGTACATTTTTACTTTGGGTAGCTCAAGAGGGGCATTGGCAGCAACCAAAGGTCTATTTATAGGTTGTCCGCCGATAAATGTATTTGTACATTTTTCATTTGTCGCCGATAAAAGACTTCCGTTTAATATTAAAGGAACTTCCGACCGTATTCGCAATGTTCCTCCAAGCTTTGATGTAATAGTAACTTTTTCTAGTGAGTTATTATCCCATTGCATATCGTCTATTACAAATCCTCCGCGACATCTCAACCCTTTTACAGAGCCTTTAGACCATGCGGATGGAAGTGCTGGTAACAAATGAATAGCATTCGTATGACTTTGGACTAACATTTCGGCAATACCGGCAGTGCAACCAAAGTTTCCATCGATTTGAAAGGGGGGATGTGCGTCAAATAGATTAGGATAAGTACCTCCATGTGTACCTTCTTGAGCTAAAGTGGGGCTTAATTGTTCCGTAATGAGTTTATATGCTTTTTCTCCATCCAGAAAACGCGCCCAAAGACAAACCTTCCATCCCATAGACCAACCGGTTGAATGGTCTCCTCTATTTATCAAGGACTTTTTTGCTGCTCCAAATAGCAAAGGAGTGTCGAAGATATTAATCTGACGTCCCGGATATACTCCCCATAGGTGAGATAGATGCCGGTGTTGATCGCTAGGATCATCCCAATCATCTATCCATTCTTGTAATTGTCCCCATTTGCCTATTTGCATGGGAGGAAGATTTTGGGCGTAATAATACAAACTATCTACAAATGATTGAGATTCTATAAAAGAGTCTGATTTTGTAGGCGATTTTGAATCTAAAAGAATGATTGCAGCGGCAGCTGTATTATGGAATAAATCATATAACATTTGGTTGTCAATAGTAGCTCCAGCCACTAAAGAGGCCTCGCTGCGTACTCCATTTAAAATAGGACTGTTTTCAGGAGAATAGGAGGGGGTAGCAACCAGCCAGTTATTTCTAGGATCACGGACCAGGAAATCAAAGAAGAATTCACAGGCACCTTTCATGATAGGATAAATATCTTTCAGGTACTTTGAGTCACCTGAAAATAAATAACGATCCCATAAATGTTGGCAAAACCAGGCGCCGGCAGTAGGCCAGATACCATAGAATGGGCTATCCACGGCACCGGTAGCACACCAAATATCAGTGATGTGATGTACGGTCCAGCCTCTGCATCCATACATTCGGGCACTTTCTTTACCTTGTTCTGCTATATTTTTAATTAAGTCAATTAATGGAAGGTGCTCTTCTGATAGATTGGTCAGTTCTGCCGGCCAATAATTCATTTGTAAGTTTATGTCGTTTGCAAACTTGCCGTCCCAAGGAGCATATCGTTTTTCATTCCAGATACCTTGTAGATTGGCAGGTTGTCCTCCCGGCTGTGAACAACATATTAATAAATAACGTCCAAATTGGAAATAAGTGGAAATCAAGTGTGGATCAAAATGCTCTTTGGATTCAGCCAGACGAATATCGGTGGCCTTTTGTGCTTGTGCATTTTCTCCCAAGTTGAGCGAGACAGTACCAAATTTGGAACGATAGAAATCTATATGTTCTTGTTTGGCTTTTATATAAGATTTATATGAAGAATTCAGGTGAGCTAGTGCTTTCTGCTCTTGATTTGCAGAAATGTCTTTGTAGTTTACAAAATTGGTTCCTATGGATACATAGAGAGTTACATCATCAGCGTTTTTAATATGAATGACGCTATCAGATATGGCTTCTATTTGTCCGCCTTGATGCTTTATTTTTACTAAAGTGGTAAAGCGAACTTTTCCTTCTACTCCTTCATGGTCATCGGTTTTACCATCCAGACGTAGCATTTGCTTTCTGAAAATCTTTTTTTCAACATTGGGATAGGGAGAAGTAAAATGAGCATTAAAAGAAATCTTTCCTTTTTGGGAAGCTGTCAAATGAATAATCAATAATTGGTCGGCAAAAGAAGTGAATGCCTCACGTGTATATTTTACTCCATTAGATTCAAATCGTATTGTAGAAAGAGCATTTTCAATGTCTAAATCTCTGTAATAATTTGAATAGTTATCTATGTTTTGAAAGTCTAATCTTAGAGAACCGACTGTTTGATAAGGCATGCCATTAGAGCCTGTAGAACAAATAGCAGGACCTGCCAGATTTTGTGCTTCCATATTCTTACCTGAAAAAATCAGATTGCGGATAACGGGAAGTGCATCTTTAGCTTTAGTGTTAACATTATTATAAGGAGAACCACACCATACAGTCTCTTCGTTTAACTGATATTCCTCATGTTGAGGATCTCCGAATACCATAGTACCTATTCGGCCATTACCTAAAGGTAGTGCTTCTATCCAGGACTGGGCTGGATGATTATACCAAAGTTTTAAGGGGACGGATGAAAAGACCTCCATTGTCCCCAATAACATAAGTACATTCGAAAGAAAAATTGCAATATTTTTGTTCATAATTACTATCTTGACGATTCGTTAGAATAAAGGAACAGCCACATTGGTTCGGAAAGAAATATCCCTATGTGGCTGTTCTACTTTTGGGTATATAAGGTTACTTTGTTACCTTTATTTTATTCTTATAGGCAATATTATTTGCTACTCATTTGGGCAACGTACATTGCTAATCCACTGTAAATCTCCCCAGCCTTGCCATTCAGCATCCCATCCGTGACCGGTAACGTCATGAATAATATTTCCTTCGCCTTCATTAATTCTCCAATAAGCGAGCAGACCGTCGGTCAGAGGATTTACGCCACACATATTGTTTATTATTTCTTTGGCAGTTAGGGCTTTGTTCCAAACACGCACTTCACTAATGGAACCATTTAGAGGTCGTCCGCCTTCAGACCGGCCAATATAGAAACCGCGGCTCTTTTGCTCATCCCTTAAATCAATCCAGGGGGCAGTAGTAGCCTTGGAAATCTCCAGTTTCCCGTTAACGTAGATTTTTACGGTAGCAGCATCAAATACAGCTGCCAAATGATACCATTTTCCGGCAACCAGTTCTGTAGGGACTGTTGTTTCTACACCGTCGCCTGCAATCTGAATTTGATTCGGTTTGATTGTTACATCTCCGAAACGGAAGTTGAAATGTCCTTCTATTCCCATTACAGTGCTGATATAAGGACTGTATTGCTGGAATTTATTAACGCAGACGCGAGCCTCATATGATAGTTGGGATAATTTGAGTGAACTTGGGTGGTTTTCAAAAGGAATTTTGAAATACCGGCTACTGATATTAGCCGCATACGTGCGTAGAGGTTTAGAAACTATAATGTAGACGGTACGAGAAGCCTCTAAAACGGAAAGCCCTCCTCCTTGTACCTGAACAATGCTGACGGGCAATAAATAAGTAACTTCCGGCTCAAACTTATCAAGATTTTGAATTGTTAGTTCCAGTGACTTGGAAACGTGCTCTCCTTGTTCAATTTTTAATTCAGTAGAGGAGAATTTGTAAGTATTCTCCGGGAGTAGTTTGTAAGAGGTGCCTTCTTTTTTATTATATTCTTCTACTTTGGCTGCATTCACTTCTGTATTTACTGTAACTTCAGATTCAACTTTGCATGATGCTGTCACAGAAAGACCGATAGAGGTCGGATTTTCCGTAGATATTCTTTTAACAACAGAAGACTCTGTACCTGTAAAGTACAACATATCTTCATAGGGTGTCGCATCCTGACATGAATTCAGACACAGAATTCCAGCCAAAATGATTCCAATGCTAAAACATATTTTTTTCATATTCATCGTATTTACATTAAATAATTATTTACCGGCCGGATTCATAATCTGAATGGCCTGACGTACATATTTGTAATTGACTTCATGTTTTGCGTCATTCTCAATATTAAGAGCACCGACTCCGCCTTTTGTACCGTCTGCCGGATTCCAATAGGCAAATCCTAAGATTGCAGGTATTTTTCCATGTTCTGAATCCGTAAAGTCTCCTCCTCCAGTTTCCCATTTTTCGTAATTCACAGCTGGCACATACTGGTCGGGACGAAATTTAGATTTCTTTGCATACCCCCATCCGCTGGTATCTAAATAGCTTGGTGTAGTGGCCTGATAAGACTGATGAATAAAATAGTCAAAATGTTTGGTTGTCTGGTCTGCAATGGAGGGATCCAGTGTTTCACCATCAATTACCAACATTTTTCCTGTTCCTGATGCAGGACCCAGTCTTTTTCCCAGCTCTTCTACTAGAATAGCCATTCTATCGTTATAGCTTGCTAGATTTCCGTGACCACCATAATGTGGCTCATAGTCCAAATCGAAACCGTCAAAATCATTAGCATATACAGAATCGCATATTGCATTTGCATATTTTCGAATTGCTGCTTCATAGGTTGACGGATCATTGTTGTCCCAGCCCCAGAATTTTTCTCTACTTGTTTGATCCGTATTATGCTCTATGGGAGTAATTTCGGCACCGATGTTATTAATCACAAAACTAATTAATACACGTGTCCCTTTTTTTGTCTGCACATGACGCATATCTTTTAGGCGGGCTTCATCCATGTTTTGCCAGCCTCCCCAACCAGCAAAGACTAAATCCAGACTGTCAGGAAGTCCATCTAAATAATTCACTCTGTTAGGACCTTTGGCTGACCATTGTTTAAACCAGCCGCACGAAATTGGATGCTTGCTTTGCTTGTAAGCTCGCAGGTTTTCGTAATATTCATCACTCATTTCAAAAGGTCTCTGTAAGAACAATGCTTCCGGTTCATTTTCACAAGCCTGGAAAACAGTGAATAATACACCTAGTAATCCGAATATTTTTATATATTTTCTCATAATCTGTTATCTATAAATGATTATCTCTCTTTTTTATCCCACCATAGTTTGGTACCACCAGTGTCAGGCCCGCCTAGCAGACTTATAGCTTTGGTTACTTCCACAGTATTGTTATCATACTCTGATTGTGGGAAAGTCATACGCCTTACCTGAAGTTCTGTTTCAATTGTATTTCCGCTTTTGTTCACTATTACCGGGAAAACTTTAGGGTAATCTGTGCGTCTGAACTCAGTCCATGCCTCCTGTCCATCGGGAAACATTGCAATCCATTTTTGAGTAATGATTTGTTCCAGTTTTTTCTCAAATCCATCAGACTCTTTCCATGGAATGGTGATAGTAGACAAAGAATGATCTCCTTTTTTAATATCATTACCTCCAACCTGATCGATAAATTCAGCTGGAATTTTGGATTCATTTGTTAGATAATCAGCTCTCATGACAGCTCCCCAGTCCTTGAAAGATAATTGGATACCTTCCTCATATAAATCTTTGGCATTTCCTTTCATTTCCTCAGTCCAACCGCGAAGAGCTCCTTCTGCTCTTAAAAAATAGACTTCGGACACACACATCCATCGAACTGGATTTTCGGCTTCTATGTTGGGTACGGATAACGGTAAATAATTCTTTTTAGCGTTGATTTGAACTCCGTTTCTCACTCCGAAATAATCATTTTTCTTATCCTTAAATGTCGATAGTCTGAAATAAGAAGATATACGGGCATCATCATAGCCGGATAGGAAAGATTGCATATTGGCTCCCATGCGGGTATCGCTATAGTCATCCCAAATTTTCTTTAAAGGGTTGTAGACTGTCAATCCGTTTGCAGAAGCTAATTGTGCATTATCTTCTACGGCTTCCATTACACCGGAGGCTACAGCCTCTTTGGCATATTGTTTTGCTTTACTCTCATTTACATATACAGTATGCATGGCCAGACGGAGCTTCAGGGAGTTGGCAAATTTCAGCCATTTGGTAAAATCACCTCCATATACTAAGTCGTAATTCTTCAGAGGGCGAGCTTCGGGAGTCTTTTCTACAAAATCTTCTATAATTGCGATCGCTTCATTTAATTCTTTGAAAAAAGTCTCGTATACAACGTCTAGAGCGTCATAGGGAGTTGTAATGAGTCCTTTGCCGAATTCGTTATACGGGAGTGGACCGTAATAATCGGCCAAACGGTGCATGGCTGCAACTTTTAGGACCAGAGACAATGCATATTCAATGTTGTTTTTCTCAGCTTTCTCTGAAACCATTTTCCATGCGGGCATAACCTTTTCAAAAGCAACTTTGAAGGCCCTGTCTTTCCATCTTACCTGATGATTCAAGTCATAAAAATTATTTGCTGCAAATTTATCATTGATAGCTCCCATATATCCGGCGAATATATCTCCGGCCAGATTCTGTGCTTCCTGATAGTCGCCTGCAGCCGCATCTGTCGGAATAACGTCTCTCTGCATAGTTGTTATGAAACCTCCTACTTTCAGGTTATCATAATTCAGCATATCATCAGTAACTCCATAGTCATTTGTATTCATATCTCTAAACTCACTTGTGCATGAGCTAAAAAAGCAGCAGTAACTCATTACAGAGCATATTGCAATGCCATATTTCAATTGATTCTTTAAATTCATGTCCATACATTTTTGATTAATTAAAAACCAACTTTCAAGCTAAAGCCTATACTTCTTAAGCTCGGTTGCATAAAATAGTCGAATCCTTGATAGTAAGTCGATGTAGAGGCAGACAATTCCGGATCGAAAGGAGCTTTGTTGTGAAACATAAACAGGTTCTTGCCTATAACAGAAAGTGTCAATTTATCAATAATATTACCTAACCATTTTTTAGGAAATGTGTAACCGAGTGAGAGTTCCTGCAAGCGCACATTGGTAGCACTGTATACATATTGCGAGAGGATACCGGTATTGCCTTTGCCTACTACTTCATAGTAATCGCGCGCGTCGATAGGATTGTTGCCATTCAAAGGTACTCCACCGTTGTCACGTGCTATAGCCGATGCTTCGGATACTCCATAGCGGTCCATTATGGCTTGTGTGGCTGATACTCCCACGCCACCGATACGAGCAGTAATCAAGAAGCTTAGGTTCACCCCTTTCCACTCAAATGAGTTGTTGAATCCCCAGTTAAAACGAGGGGCGGCACTACCGGCTTTGATCCAGTTATTGGAATCTTCTGAAATGGCACCGGTGGCAGGATCCATATAGATATATCCTTTTTCATCGGTCCGCAGACCTGATACGTAAATATCGTTCATCGTTCCTCCTTCTTTCAGAATCATTTTGTAAGAACCTTGTGGTTGGAAGGGTTCTATCTCATTTACTTGGAGTTTTTCTCCAGTTAATGGATTTACTGCGTCATCCGGTAAAAGTTCTTTTATTTTATTACGGTTCATCGTGAATGTAATACCGGAGCGCCAATTCACAGGTCCTAATGCTTGTTTGTATACAAGGCTAGCTTCAATTCCCCAGTTATTGACTTTTCCTCCATTCAAATAGAACTCTTTATATCCGGAGCTGGGAGGCATTGTGAATGTGAAGAATTGGTTATAAGTATTGGAGTTGTAATATGTTGCGTCAATTGAAAGTTTGCCGTCAAACAATCGTAAATTAATACCCGTTTCGAAAGATTTTGTCCGTTCTGGCTTTAAAAATGTCGCGGGCACGTTAGGCAACGTCTCCAATATACCTTCATTGATATTATAAGTGGTGTTGGTAACAAATCGCTGTGGGGCATTACCTACCGCACTATAAGAAGCTCTGATTTTTAGGAATGAAATTTTTGCTTTTGATAGGTCAAAGAATTCGGTCATGACTGCTGACAGTCCGACTGAAGGATAAAAGAATCCCTTCTTTTCATGGTCGGTAAAAGCCAAAGAAGAATACCAGTCGTTACGTCCTGTTACATCCAAAAAAATACCACTTTTGTAACTTAGCTGGGCAGTACCGAATACGGCTTGATTGTTTTCTTCATATCCACTTTGAATAGCGTGTGTATCTGCTCCTCCTTTAATAATATTAGCGAAGATAAATAGGTTAGGAACTGTTTGTAAGTGTCCTTCATATCCGCTTACTTCTTTTTTCGAAGTAGAGAAATTGGCACCTAAATTAAAATTCATTCCAAAATCTCCGAATTTACGATCGAAATTAGCAATTATATCACCATAAACGTTCTTATAGTCAGTCTTTTGTTGCATATAGTTACCTTTGTCCGAAGCAAAAAGTAGGTCTGTTGAGGCAGAAAGTTTTCTTTCATATGTGTCTCCTGCATTATCCATGCGCAGACGGCCAGTGATATTCAATCCGTCCATGATGCGATAACGTAATGTTCCTGAAAAGATATACCGGTCTTTTACATTTTCAAATCGTTCCCGATTCATAATCCAGAATGGGTTTTGCATCGACAAGTCTTGAACTCCGTACTCCCAATATTGAGTCTTGAAACCACGCTCGGGGTTATAGCGTTCATAAAGCTTATACTTTTCAATATCATCACCACGGGGGAATAAGTACAAGGGGACCAAAGGATTATGATACTGACCTTGTGACATCATGTTCTGGCTAAAGCTTTTGATATAAGAAGCGCTAAAATCAAAAGTGAGCTTGTCTTTAATCAATTCAGCTGTATTACGAACAGTTAAATTGTAGCGGTTATACTCATTATTGGGAATAATTCCCCTTGCATTGGTTGCAGCTACAGAGATATAGGTCTGATTTCTATCAGTACCGGTAGACACACTCAAAGAGTTTGTTTCTGTAAAGCCAGTTTGGAGATAATCAAAAGGATTATACGTAGAAGGAGTTTCCAGTTTGTTTCCCCAACTGCTGAATTGCCCTTCTTCGGAACCGTATGTGTTTTGGAATTTAGGTTTTACAAAAGGAGTCATAAATTGTGTGTCATTGCTGTAATTCACTTTAATCTTTCCTTCTTCTCCTTTTTTAGTTGTAATAAGAATGACTCCATTTGCACCTTGTGTTCCATATAAAGCAGCTGCTGCAGCACCCGTCAAAACAGAAACGCTCTCGATGTCATCAGGGTTCAGGTTGGAAATACCATCACTGTCGCCGCCATCCGGATTTTCATAAAATGATTCTGTCTGATCTGTTCTCATGGAAGAGAGAGGAATGCCATCTAATACATACAGTGCGTTATTGTCACCAAACAAAGATTTGGTACCACGCATGACAACGCGAGTAGATCCCCCAATACCTGATGCACTTTGATTGATGGTCACACCAGCGATTTTTCCAGATAAACTATTTACAAAGTTTGCGTCTTTCACTGCTGTCAAATCAGCAGATTTCATTTCCTGTACATTGTATGTCAATGATTTTGTCTCACGTTTAATGCCCAGGGCAGTTACAACAACTTCGTTAAGAAGCTGATTGTCTTCAGACATAACAATAGACAGGTTTGAATTATTTCCTATAGCAATTTCCTGTGCGGCATATCCTATATAAGATATATCCAGCATATCTGTTTCTTTGGCCGATAGGGAGAAATAACCATCCATATCAGTAATGGCACCAGTGGGCTTACCTTTTATTTTTACATTGACTCCAATTAAAGGTTCACCTCTTGAATCTACAACATGTCCCGTTACTTTTTTATCTTTACTATCTTTAACATTCTTCTCGGGGACAATCATAATGTAATCATCCTTTATTATATAAGTAAAGCCGGTTTTTTGAAGGATATTATTCAGGGCTTGTTCTAAAGGTTGATTCTCAATGTTTAAAGAAATCTTTTCTTTGGGAAATTTAGAGTCATTATATGCAATAGACATATTAGACTGTTTTCGGACTTCCGTTAAGGCAGTCTGCACTGAAATGTTTTTTCTTATTATAGTTATTTTACTATTTCTTTGTGCGTAAATATTCATCCCTATTAATAGTAGGAGAATAATTAAAATGCTTTTTCTTGCTGTTTTTAGATATAAATTCATATCTTAGTAGCGTTTTTAGTGTTAAACTTATGGTATTCTTCGCAGGTTACAATAGCAGCTTACTGCAGTTTTAAGACTAGATTCATTTCATATCCGGAGAAGGTGGGGCCTCTTCCGGATACTTTTTTTACATAGGCGTATCCGATTTAGTAGTTAAACAATTAAGGTAAGTGCCTTATTTCCAATAGATATAACAGCTGTTTTCTTTTAAATGATAATCAAATCCACCGATGACTGTCTGCATTACTTCCAGTACCTCTTTTATATTTGCATTTTCTTTGAACACAAGACTATATCGGTCTTGGCTAATTTCCTTTCTTGAGGTATGGAATGCTATTCCGTAATGGCGTTCCAATGTTTGTATTATTTCATTGATAGTGGCTTTGTTGAGTACAATTTCTCCACGTTGCCATGCAGTTACGTCTGCTACGTCTGTCTCAACTAATACACTCTTCAATGTGCTTTTAGTATATACCACTTGTTGTCCTGGTGTCAAAATATAATTTGTGGTATCATTACAGTTCACTCTCACTTTACCCTCTAATAGGGTAGCAGTCAGAAGGTCTTCTTCCGGGTAAGCTTTTACATTAAATTCGGTACCCAAAGCAGTGATTGCCATATCGGCAGATCTCACAATGAATGGTTTTTCTGGATTTTTGGCAACCTTGAAATCTGCTTCTCCCAATAAGTAGACTGTGCGGGTCTTGCCTTCCAAATTTTCAGGGTAGAATATATGAGAACCGGAATTCAGATGAATGGTACTGCCATCAGGAAGAGTTATTATTTCTCTCTTTCCATTTTTAACATAGTGCTCTATCATTGCTACAGCATCTTTTTCGATATGGCTTTCTGTAAACCATAAAGTACCGGTGATTGATAAACAGATGATGAAGACAGCGGCAGCAGCATATCTCCATATCGGTGGGTGGTTTATTTTAATTATAGGAGCTGGTTGCACACCAATCTTATCTAGTACTTGGCGGAATGATTCTTCTGTATTTTTATTAGTATTGCTTTTAGTCTTACGCCACAATTTGCGAAAGACCTCATCTTTTTCTGTTGCAGAATTATCACTTATCATCCAGCGATAGAAAAGATTGGTTGTCCGTTTTGAATAATCAAAACGAATGAAGTTATTTACTATTTTTTCAAAGTTACTTTTCATGTATCTAATTCAAGTGTTTATATATAAGAGACAACTTGCTATACACACATACTTAGTCTAAATAGAAAAAAAATAGAAATAAAATGATTTTTTTCAAATCCTGGAGAGATTTATAGATATGATGCTCTACTGTACGGACTGAAATATTAAGTTTTTCGGCAATTTCCTGGTTGCTTAGGCCTTCTTCCCGGCTCATGGAAAAAATACGCCTGCGCTGTTCGGGCATGTGTTCCAGAGTCATTTGTACTAGAAGTTGGAGCTCATGAATCCGAAGTTCATCGTCCGGCTTTGGTAATTCCTGCTCGGATATTTTCATTTTTTCAGCAGCGATTTCCAGATAGTCAAGTTCTACAATTCGATGTTTTAGAAAATTGTAGATATGATTTCTTACTATGGTATAAAGATAGCTATCCATTTTCTCGCGATTCATCCATAGATCTGGCTGTTCCCATAGTTTTACAAAAATGTCTTGGGCTATATCTTCTGCATCTTCTTCCGATTTCAGAAGTTGCCAGGCGAAAGTTTTTACTTTTGGGAAATTCTTATTGAAAAAAGTTCGAAAATGTACTACTTTGTCTTCTACATCTGTAATAGCCATTGTGTTTTATCCTTTGCTTTTATGGTTAACAAGTAAACTACAACTATAAAATTAGAGAGTTTGTGGCAAAGTTACAGATTTAATATTCAAATCAAATATTTCACTATCAATTTAATTGAAATTTGTTTTAGGGGATATTTTATGATCTTGAAGTCGATATTGGAGAATTGTTCATTCTAAATTGAACAGTAGTTTTAGGTTTGTATGTTCTTCTATGGCTGTTTATGCTTGTTTCGTATCTATTTAATTGTAATTTGTGTGGAGCCATCTTGATAAATTGAAATCAGGTATTGACCGCTAAATTAGCAGATATCAATACCTGATTTTCGATGTTATATTGATTATGGCAGCGGATCAGCCTTTGCCGGCCGTTTCGGATCATAAACGGCTACTCCTACTTTAGAGTCAGCACAACCATAATACAAATACCATTTGTTTTTGAAGTAGACCATTCCTTCTATAAATACGGTTCCATCCACATATTGCCCACTCTTTTCAAAGCTATCCATCGGACGGAAGAACGGTTCATCGAGACGGGTGATAAAGCGGGTAGGATCATTGGCGTCGAAGAGTGCTTGTCCGGCAGCATAGACATTGGCGGTATAGCGTTTGTCACCTCTTCCTGAATGGTTCTTACCATTATAAAGAAGGACGATTCCTTTCGGAGTGTAGATAGCTGGAGGCCCACATTCGGTGAGATGGCTGTCAAAGTAGCCGTCACGGGGAGAAAACAGCTTTTTTAGGGAGCCGTCAATGTTGACAATCGGTGTCCAGTGGATTAAGTCATCGGAAGTAGCTGCGAATACATGCTCTTCTCCCCAGTACATAAAGTATTTCCCGTTGATTTTCTTGATAATCTGCTTCCCTTTAACAACTTCGGTCAGGATAGAGCCGGACTTACAACCCAAGTTGAAGAACTTTCCATCAAATGCTTTGGCAAAAGCAGGACCGTGTTTTGTCCAGTCTTTTAGATTGCGAGAGGTCGCTACTGCCAGGCGAGGCACATGGCGATTCCATTGGGTGTACATCATTACATATAATCCGTCATCGGTTACGGCAATTCGTGGGTCTTCGCAGCCGCCGGGCCATTCCAACTCTTTTTGTGAATCATTATCCGGATAGAATACAGGAGTCTTTTCCCGTTGGAAATGTGTGCCGTCGGTAGAAGTGGCATAACCGAGGCGGGAAGTCCGGTGCCCGATACCAACACCTGATTTATCCTCTGCACGGTATAACACGACAATCTCACCATTGTAGAGTGTAGCAGCCGGATTGAATGTATCGTTCGATTCCCACGCAATAGAATCTTTGGTCAATGGACAGTAAAACTTGGTGTTTTCTATAGGAGATATTACCGGATTGACATTCTTTGGACGTTCAAAACCACCGAAAGCCCAATCGGGTAATTGGTTCTCTTTATGATTGGAAGACTGTCCGTAGGCAGTACAAGTCATCATGGTTGTAGTAAGTAGGAATAAAAAAGCTGATTTCATATTGTTCATATTATATGGGGCATTTATTTTTTAGGAGTCATATACTCTCTACATATAAATTGGAAAATAAATAAAATGCTGTCATCTGTCACCTGATTGGATATAAATGATTGATTATAAATATACTGCAGTGTGACAGCATGATGTGATGGCAAGGTGACGACAACTTTGCTGTCACCTTGTCGAAAGTAAGGATTTTATTGCTTCTCTGCTATGTGGATACTTATTTCTCTATCCGGAGCGGTATTCAAGGATTATCAGACTATTACGGAAGAGAGAGTTTCAGTACTTGAAACTAAAAGTTCTATTGCTTGAAACTTTTGTTTCGTCAGCGGGAAACTTTAGTTTCATCGGTGAGAAACTCTAGTTTCTCTTACTTGAAACTGTGGTTTCAAAGGCGTGAAACTAAAGTTCCTCAACCTTGAAACTACTTTGGAAGCGTAAGCTTCAAGGTTAGAAACAGTTATCTCATAAGCAGGAATACAATAAAAACATAATAGAAGACTATTGAATACTGTTCAGTAAGTCTACCTTTCCTTCATGCACGAGTTTTAGGATTAGTTCTCCGAACAGCGTATTTTGCCATGCAAACCAGGAACGAGTAAAGTTTTTCGGGTCGTTCTTGTGAAAAGATTCATGCATGAACCCTGTTCCGGCATCCGTATCCATCAGCATTTTGATGCAGGTCTTGATTTCTGCGTCGTTTTGACTGGTGAATGCTTTCATCATAATACTCATGGGCCAAATCATATCATATCCGATGTGCGGACCGCCAATTCCTTCGCCGGCAGTACCTTTGAAGAAGTAAGGATTATCTTCGCTCCATACAAACTTACGGGTATTCTGATAAATAGGATCGTTCACTTTCACATCCCCAAGATAAGGCAGGGCAATGAGACTCGGCACATTGGCATCATCCATTAACAGTTGATTGCCGAAACCGTCCACTTCGAAAGCATAGATTTTGCCATATTTCGGATGATTGTAAACCGCATACTTTTTTAGGGCTGCTTCCACTTCGTTAGACAGTGTAGTACATTCTTTAGCTAAATCAGGTTTCTTGTTGACCGTATTCAGAATTTCGGCAGCTTTGCGCAATGAAGTTACAGCAAAGAAGTTGGACGGAACGAGGAACTGGAAAGTTGTAGCATCATCCGAAGGACGGAAAGCAGAAGCAATCAGTCCGACCGGCTTTACAGGATTACCCCAGCCGTCGTTGGTCATCGTATCGAGTGCACGTTCCGTTTTGCGTTGGAAACGATAAGGACCTTTCGGATCTTCTTTTCGTTGCTGTTCCTTAAACGTTTTCAGAACCTTGGCGATGGCTGTAAGCCATTCGTCGGAGAATATACTGGCATCTCCCGTCGTCTTCCAGTAATGATAAGCAAGACGGATAGGATAGCAGAGCGAATCGATTTCCCATTTACGTTCGTGCAGTTCGGGCTTCATGTCCGTAAGGTCGCTCATCCACTCGCCGCCTTCGGAATTCATGTTGAAAGCATTGGCATACGGGTCGATATTGATACACTTGAACTGACGTTTGATAACGCCGGCCAGCATCTTTTTCAGTTCCGCGTCTTTGTTGGCGAGTTGTACGTAAGGCCATACTTGTGCACCCGAATCGCGCAACCACATGGCGTGGATGTCGCCTGTATAAACAAACGTATCATCTTTACCGTCAAAATGAACAGTAGTATCCAGTGTGTTCGGGAAACAGTTTTCGAACATCCATGCCAAGCGGGCATTCGTCAGCAGTTGCTTGATATGCGCAATCTGTTGTTCCACAGCTTGCGAGACAAACAGACGTTTCGATGCTTCCGGACGGTTCGTCTGATAGTTGTTGATTTTGGTATTATCTTGTTGGATGACAAAATCACTGTTCGTTATAGCCTGCATATTGCTAGCACCAAAGAGTGCTATGGACAAACAAAAGGCTTTAGTTATATTCATGGTAATAGTCTTTTTTTGTTGATTAGTATTGATTATGAAAGTGTTGCGGAGAAGAAGTGTTAAATCTCTGCAAAGAATTCAATAAGACAGGCATTGTCGAGCAGCCATTTATACTGCTCCTTGTTATGTCCCGACCAATCCCTGCCTAATAATCCGTTTTCATCCCGGTAGTTTTCCCAGGCGTGAAGCGCATTCTCCACCATCGCATCGACATACGTCGGATTCTTGTCAATCTTATACAGAGCTTTCAGTCCTCTGAATAAGATCACGTTAAACCAGGCCATGTCTTTATGCACTTTGACAGTCGGGTCTTTCTTATCGGCTTTTGTGCGGAAAAAGGCATCTGTTCCTGCGGCTGTTTGCTGTGCATCGCGCAAATACTGCTCATCTCCCGTTTCCTCATAGAGCAATACACCCGCCTGAATCATCTGTCCACTGTTGTAGGCGTACTTCTCTTTGGAAACTTTCCCTTTCAGGTTGATGTTATCCCAGTAAAGATGGTCGGTAGGGTCGCACAGATGCTTTTTCGTCCAGGCATACGTCTCTTTTGCTTTTTCGAGGTATTTGGCATCCTTCGTCAGCCGGTACAGCTTGACGCCGAGCACGGTAGACGGTGCATTGGAACAAGTATGCTTCGCTTCTTTCTGCTGTTCACACCAAAAAATACCACCACCCATCTCGTCGCTCCATCCACTGTAGATATATTGATACAATGCAACGGCTTTTTCCAAAGATGCGGGCTTGTGAGTCAGTTGGTAATAATCGCAGTAATCCAGTGCAATCCAGATGTTATCGTCATAATAACGTCCGTGCTGCCCGTACTTGGTGGGATATGACTGATAACAGGCCGGCAAGCGGCTGTTATCCCAATACTGCTCCATTCCCGGTAGAATTCTTTTCTCGAGAATCTTTTTGTACTTCTTGTTTCCGGTCACTTTGTATAAAGCCACACAACCCGACATCATCCCCGAATACGGCCATAGAAAAGAAGCCTTCAGCATTCCGTTCTGCTGCGTTCCGCCCGCCAGATAAGTAATTTTTTGGTCGGGATTGACAGGATACGTTTCTGTTAGTAGTCCGTCATTCGTCTGATAGAGATTCAATACATTAGATAGAATCGAGTCGGCAATAGAAAGATAACGGGTATTTCCCGGTGTCTTTCCCACTGCGGAAGTAAGGCAAAATAACATACAGGCTACAAAACATATATTTCTCATAGGAATATCGGGTTGTGTGGTGAAACTTTCAGGTTATAACTAGATACAAAGATTATTTCTGCTGACGCTGGTCAAATTCCAGTTCCACCTTTACGGGGAAATGGTCTGAAGGAGTACGCGCCTGATAAGCCTTGATGTCGATTTCTTCCGGGCAATCGTTCGCCTGCTTCTTTTCTCCCTTGCCTACGATGCTGCGGTAAGTATCCGTCAGCACACCATATCTTTTCACTAGGAAAGACGGAGAAACGAATACATGGTCGATACGGCTTTCCGTAAAGCTGTTCGGGTCGAAGTCGTTGAACGTGCCGTTGATAGCATAGCGGAAGCCGGCCTTCTCGTAAGAGTCGCACAACACCCCTTTGCTCACAAAAGCATCATAAGACTGGTGGGTCTGGTCGACATTGAAGTCTCCCGTCAGGATGGCCGGAAGCTCTTTGCCTTTGCCAAGTTCTTTCATCTTGTCCTGTACGAGGAATGCACTTTCCACGCGTGCCTTCTTGCCGATATGGTCCATGTGCAGGTTGAAGAAAAGGAATTCGAAGCCGGTATCCTTGCATTTGAAGTGTCCCCAACTGCAAATACGAGGCAACACGGCATCCCATCCTTTGCTCGGCACATCGGGAGTTTCCGATAACCAGAAATCACCTTTCTCTATCACATCAAACTTGTCTGTGCGATAGAAAATAGCAGAATGTTCACCTTTTTCTTTGCCGTCGTCGCGGCCTACACCGATATAATCATAACCGGGTAATGCTTCTTTCATATCTTTCAGTTGATGAATAAAGCACTCCTGCGTGCCGAAAATATCGAAATCGTGGTATTGCACTATTTGGGCAATGACCGGGTAACGTTGTCCCCAACCGTTTCCGTTGATTGAATCGCCACCGTTGGCGTTTCTCAAATTGTAGGAGGCAACGGTGATAGAAGTAGGCTGATAGTTACTTTGGCAACCGCAAAAGACGATCGCAACAAGGGCAATTAGTAAAAGGTTTTTCAGTTTCATGTTTTTATAGTTTGTTTGGTAGATAATTCATTGATCTCCAAAAGTACAATATTTTATTCAAACGAAAGAGAGTAAGGTACATCTTTTTCTGTGGTTCCCCGTTGTTTATTGGGCACGGGGCTCATTTGAAATTGAATATTAGCACCTTTAATCAGCTGGTCATGTGTAAGGAAATTACGGGTTTGTGATTTCCCGTTTACTTTCATTTCCTTGATGTAGCGGTTGTCAAGCTGGTTGTTATCTGCCTTGATCGTGATGGTCTTTCCGTTCTCCAAATGTAACTTCGCTGATTTAAAGAGCGGGGTTCCTATGATATATTCATCCGTTCCCGGGCAAACCGGATAGAAACCGAGTGCGGAGAATACATACCAGGCGGAAGTCTGTCCGTTGTCTTCGTCACCGCAATAACCGTCGGGACCGGCGGTATATAGTTTGTTCATAATCTCACGTATCCAGTATTGAGCTTTCCAGGGTTCGCTTGAATAATTGTAGAGATATACCATGTGCTGAATAGGCTGGTTGCCATGCGCATATTGCCCCATGTTCATTACTTGCATTTCACGCATTTCGTGAATCATGCCGCGGCTTTCCATTCCCAGTTTACCCGGGATGACAAAAACAGAATCCATCATCGCGTTGAATTCTTTCTTGCCTCCCATCAGGTTGATAAGTCCTTGCGGGTCGTGGAATACGCAGAAGCTCCAGTGCCAGCTATTCCCTTCGCAAAATTCACCACTCCAGTCCACTGCATCGAAATTCGGATTGAATACGCCTTTGTTATCTTTGCCAACCATCAGTTTGCGTTCCGGGTGATAGACATTTTTGTAGTTCAGCGCGTGTTTCTTATAAATGTCGATTTCGCTCTCCGGTTTACCGAGTTTCTTACCTAATGTATAAATTGCCCAGTCGTTGTAAGCATACTCCAATGTACGTGCAACGTTTTGTCCTATGCCGATATTGTTGGCAACATATCCCAGTTGGTTGTAAGATTCGTAACCGAGACGACCTGAAGCAGTCCCGCGAAGATGTGCATTTGCTCCATGTTTCAATGCTTCCCAAAGAGTTTCGATATCATATCCGCGCAATCCTTTGATGTAAGCGTCGGCCACTACGGAAGCCGAGTTGTTGCCTACCATACAATCCCGATGTCCCGGGCTGGCCCATTCCGGCAGGAAACCGCTTTCCTTGTAAGTATTCACTAGTCCCTCCTGCATCTTTTGATTCATTGACGGATACATCAGGTTGAGGAAAGGGAACAGGCAGCGGAACGTGTCCCAGAATCCGGTGTCGGTAAACATATAACCGGGACGCACTTCGCCGTTGTAGGGGCTGTAATGCATGACTTGTCCCTTAGCATCTATCTCGTAGAAACTGCGTGGAAAAAGCATGGAACGGTATAAACAGGAATAGAAGGTGCGTAAATTATCGATATTATCGTCTTCTATCTCTATTTTACTCATTTCATGGTTCCAGATCTCTCTTCCGTTCGCTACCAGTTGGTCGAAACTGTTTTTGCCAAGCTCTTTGAGATTCAACTCCGCCTGTTCGGGGCTGATAAAGGAGGAAGCAACACGTGCGTGTACGATTTCTCCCTTTTTCGTGGCGAATCCGATCACGGCCCCTGTGTGGTTTCCTTTTGCTTCTGTTTCATTCGGAAGAATGTTGTTTTCGAAAACTGTGGAAACGAATGTGAACGGTTTGTCGAATTGAATCACGAAATAGTTTTTGAAGTTTTCCGGCACACCGCCGCTATTCTTGGTTGAATAGCCGATAATCTTGTTTTCTTCCGGAATCACTTTCACATAAGAACCTTTGTCGAAAGCGTCTACAATCACGTAGGCATTCTTTGTCTCCGGATACGTGAAACGGAACATGACGGCACGCTCCGTAGGAGCAAGCTCGGTTGTTACATCATGGTCGGCAAGGTACACCTTATAATAATAAGGTTTGGCAACTTCCGCTTTGTGAGAGAACCAACTGGCACGTCGGTCTTGATCGAATACCAGTCCGCCAGTGATAGGCATGATGGCAAACTGCCCGTAGTCGTTCATCCAGGGACTGGGCTGATGTGTTTGTTTGAATCCCCGGATTTTGTCGGCATCATACGTGTACGCCCAACCGTCTCCCATTTTACCGGTCTGCGGTGTCCAGAAATTCATTCCCCACGGCAATGCCGTAGCCGGATACGTGTTTCCGGTAGACAGTTCAAACTTGGATTGAGTGCCTACCAGTGTGCTGACATAGTCTACCGGATTCTTAACGGCAGAAGATTGCAGGCTGTACAACACGGCACCTCCAAGAAATAGCAAGTGTTTAAATGAAAAATGTGTTTTCATGAACAAATGAATTTATAGATTTGAAAATAATTTCTACGACGAAAATAGGGAGAAAAGGAATGTGCTTCTAGTAATAGAGGGGCTAAATCGCCTCTTGTCGCTGAAATTAACTACTCTGGCACGGAGCTTTACTTATATTCCGGCCAAAAAAAAGCTCGGAATGTTTTTTTGTTTACCTTTGTCATATAGCAAATCTAAGAATAATACACTATGGGAAAACAGTCGGTTTTTATTCTATTCTTTTTTCTTAATCTGTTGATACATAACGCTTATGCTTATAATTTGAAGCAAGTTGCAGATAAAGAGTATATGTCTAATAGTTCGATTACATCTCTGTGCCAGGATGAGCGTGGATTGATGTGGATCGGGACCTGCGACGGACTGAATATTTATGATGGACAGGAGATTGAGGAATTTAAGACTCGTGACAAGGAGGATTACTTATCTGGTAATCTGATTGACAATATTGTGTATACGGGCGAAGATATTTACTGGATTCAAACCTACTATGGATTGAACCGTTTGAACCGGAAAACCAATACAATCACTCATTATAATGAATTTCAGAAACTCTTCTTTATGAATAAGGATAGTCATGGCAATCTGTTCATTATCCAGGATAGTAACTGCATCTATTATTATCATAAAAAAGAAGGAGTCTTCAAGAAAATCAATATCACGGGAATCCCGATTTCCGATATCGTAAACTTCTTTATCGACGGTAACAACCGTATGTGGGTAGTCATGAAAGGATACAACCGCTGTTATGACATACAGCAGGAAGCCGCATCGGGAGATATCACCCTGTTACCCCAGAAAACAAACCTGATTTATCAGACTTCCTTGATTTATTGTTTCAATGACGAGCAATCTCTTTATTACATAGACAAGGAATTTAATTTCTATGCTTTCCATATTCCGACCCAGAAGAATGAATTTATTGCCAATCTGGGTAAGGAAATACAGGAACGTGGCAAAATTTCGTCCATCGTTCATTATCATAACAGCTATTTTGTGGGCTTTTTGATGGATGGTATTCTCCTGTTGGAGAAACAGAAGGAGACGGATCATTATCAAATTCAGTCGTTACCTATCAACAGCGGTGTATTCTGTCTCAAGAAAGACCGTTTTCAGGATGTTGTCTGGATTGGTACTGACGGGCAGGGTGTTTATCTTTATTCGAACCCGCTTTATTCTATCAAATCAATGGTGCTTAGCAATTACACCGAGAAAATAGAACGCCCCGTGCGTGCCATCTATCTTGATGATGAACGTACTTTCTGGGTGGGAACCAAAGGAAACGGAATTCTTAAAATCTATGATTATGAATTCGATAAAAACATCTCCGACTGCCGGGCAGAGGTGTTGACTACCTCTAATAGTGCTTTGAGTAGTAATGCCGTTTATTGTTTTGCCAAGAGCCACCGGAATTTGCTTTGGATAGGAGACGAAGAAGGACTAACTTATTATTCATATCGGGAAAAACGTATCAAGAGTATACCGATACGGATCGGTAACGAAGATTTTAAATACATCCATGACATTTACGAAACAGCAGATTCCGAACTGTGGCTGGCGAGTGTCGGCATGGGGGTGGTGAAGGCTCGTATTGCCGGAACACCGGACAATCCGGTGATTGTGGATGCGCAACGTTACGTCATCAATGACGGTGAACTGGGATCGAACTATTTCTTTACTATTTATGCAGAGAATGAAGCCAACTTGTTGTTTGGTAATAAAGGATATGGGGTGTTCCGTTATAACGAAACGACGAACGGCCTGGAACCGGTGTCTACTCATAAATACGAAAACATGACCCTGAATAATATTCTCGCCATCAGTAAAGACAGCAGCAATAACTATCTTTTTGGAACGAGCTACGGATTGATAAAATACACTTCGGAAACTTCTTATCAGCTCTTCAATGCCAAGAATGGTTTCCTGAATAATACCATTCATGCAATTCTTAGAAACTCGTCCGACAACTTCTGGTTGAGCACCAATCTCGGATTAATCAATTTCGATACGAAACGGAATGTCTTTCGTTCGTATGGCTTTGGAGATGGTTTAAAAGTGGTAGAGTTTAGTGACGGTGCCGCTTTTCGGGATTCCCGGACTGGTACTCTGTTCTTTGGCGGAATCAATGGAGTCGTAGCTATCCGGGCGGATGGCCGTCCGGAGCAGCTTTATATGCCTCCTGTTTATTTTGATAAGCTATCTATCTTCGGTGAACAATACAATCTGGGCGAATTTCTCACCCGGAAAAAAGAAACTGAAGTCTTGAATTTGCAGTATGACCAGAATTTCTTTTCTGTTTCATTTGCCTCTGTGGATTATCTGAATGGTAATAACTGTACCTATTTTTATAAACTGAAAGGATTGAGTGACCAATGGGTAAACAATGGTTCGGAAAGCGGAGTCTCTTTTACGAATATGGCTCCCGGCGAATATACCTTACTGGTGAAATATTACAATAGTGTTTTTGATAAAGAGAGTGATGTCTATTCCCTGGTCATTCGTATAGGCGATCCGTGGTATGCTTCCTGGTGGGCTTATTTGATTTATGCCTTTTGTCTGCTTTTACTGGCAGCCTTACTGATACGTTCCTTTATCCTGCGCTCCAAACGTAAAAAGCAGGAATTGCTGAACGAGATAGAGAAACGCCATCAAAAGAATGTCTTTGAGTCCAAACTTCGTTTCTTTACTAATATCGCACATGAATTTTGTACTCCGTTGACTTTGATTTATGGTCCTTGCGGGCGAATCCTTTCATCGAAGGGACTTAGTAAATTTGTCGTAGACTACGTACAGATGATTCAGACGAATGCGGAGCGTCTCAACAACCTGATTCATGAGTTGATCGAATTCCGTCGGATTGAAACGGGAAACAGGGAAGTACGGATTGAGTCATTGAATGTGTCTTCCATTGTGAAAGGAATAGCCAAAACGTTTGTAGAAATGGCTAAATCCAGAAACATCACTTTCTTGAGCAAGATACCCGAGCAGGTGATGTGGAACTCGGACAAAGGATTCCTGAATACGATTATTATTAATCTGATTTCTAATGCCTTTAAATATACTCCCGACGGACAAAGTATCAAGATTGAAGTGGATACGAGCGGGGAAAACATGCTGACTCTTCGTGTAGCGAATGAAGGAAGTACCATCAAGGAAAAGGATTTTCAGTATATTTTTAATCGGTATGCCATTTTGGATAATTTCGAGAATCAGGATGAAAAGAACTTTTCACGGAATGGCCTGGGACTAGCCATCTCTTATAATATGGCAAAGTTGCTGAATGGTACGTTGAAAGTGGAAAATACTCCTGACGGATGGGTGATGTTTACACTAACCTTGCCGATCGTGGAACTGACTACCGGAGTGGCGGAAACCAAGCGGCTCACAGCGGAATACATCCCTAAGATAGATACTCAATCGATATTGAAACTTCCCCAGTATGAGTTTGATAAGATGCGTCCTACGCTTTTGGTTGTCGATGATGAAATCGAAATGTTATGGTTTATTGGAGAAATCTTCTCGGCTGACTTCAATGTGGTAACCTTGCAAGATCCCGAACGGCTGGATCAGGTGATGAATGAGATTTATCCGAATGTGATTATCTGTGATGTCATGATGCCGGGAATGGGCGGCATTGAACTGACCAGGCGGATCAAATCGGTGAAAGAGACAGCGCATATTCCTATTATTGTGGTTTCCGGACGGCACGAGATGGAACAACAGATGGAAGCTCTTTCTGCCGGTGCGGAAATGTATATCACGAAACCGTTTAGTGCAGAGTACCTTCGTATTTCTGTCTGTCAGGTGATGGAACGGAAAGAGGTGTTGAAGAATTATTTCAGTTCGCCGATCAGTTCTTTTGAAAAGTCGGACGGGAAGTTGACGCATAAAGAGTCGAAGAAGTTCCTTCAGTCGGTTTTGAAGATTATCAATGATAATATAACGAACAAAGATTTGACTCCGCGTTATATCGCCGATCGGCTGGCAATCAGTCCCCGGAGTCTTTATCGGAAGATGGAAGAGATAGGAGAGGATAGCCCGACCGATCTGATTAAGGAATGTCGTTTGCACATAGCGAAAGATTTATTGCTGACCACTAAAAAGACGATTGATGAAATTGTATTCGATTCGGGATTCTCGAACAAAGTTACTTTCTTTAAGGTGTTCCGTGAAAAGTATGAATGTACGCCAAAAGAGTTTCGGATGAAACATTTGGAAGAGGTTCAGCAGTAGCCTGTGGCGGGAATTTTTAGAGAAAAAGAAGAAGTAAATATCCGTGTTAATATAGTAAACATCCGTGCCAAAAGGTAAAAAAGGGCAGTTAATTTTCTTTTGGTAGAGTTTAGTGATTTTATCTTTGTCTCATCGAAGTTTTTAAGTAGATAAACTTGAAAAGTATTAATTTATTAATCTTTAATCTAATGAAAAGGAAACTTAGTTTTTTATTTCTTTCAGCATTGACCATTCCGTTTTTTATGGTATCGTGCAGTGATGATAAAGAAGAACAGGAAGTGAAACCGGCAACGGATCTGGTTGTCGATAATAATTCGGTGACACTACTACAAGGAGACGAAATTACGGTGAGTATCACCTCCGGTAATGGAGATTATTATGTGAAGCCATTTGATGAAAACGTGGCGACGGCTACAATCAATGGTAATAAGGTGACTATTAAAGCTACCGAAAATAGCCAGTTGGAAGAAAATAACCGTACGGAAACCACTATATTAATAGTAGATGGACGTAAGAAGGTAGCTAGAGTGCTGGTTCGGGTAGCAAAACTCTGGGATTTGACGGTAGATGCACCGGAAGAAGGTTTTGACCTCTTTATCGGTGAAAAGAGACTGGTGAAGATTTTGACCGGTAACGGAGATTATCAGATTTCCATACCGGAAGGCGCTGATAAGTTTTTGGAAGTGGGCGAATTATCCGGACAGGTTATTCCGTTGACTGCCAAGTTTGAGACTGGAGCTGATCCGGTAAATATTACGATAACAGATAAGAAAGGTAAGACAATCACTATTCCTGTGGTAGTGAATATAGTGGATCTGACACTGAAAAGCAATGAAGCCACTTTTGCCGAACCGGATGCCGAATCTCAATATATCTCTATTGAGAGAGGTAATGGCGGATATAGTTTCACTTATCAGGTGGGAGACGGTGAGCCTACTACGGATGCAACGATTGTGGAAGCTACTGAAAAAGAGAATCTGATTACCTTGAAACCCAAAGCTAGAGGTGATGTGAAAGTGATTGTGACAGACCAGAAAGGTTCTGTGGAGGAGATTGCGGTGAAAGTGAATCCGTATAACCTTAAACTGGAAAATGAAGCAACTTCTTTAATCATCGGTGGTTATGAGGCATCTACAGAAATAGCTATTACCAGAGGAAATGGTGATTATAAGTTGGCACAACTCACAGATGATAATAAAACCTATTTGAAAACCGCTGAATTGATTACGGAAGACGGGGCTACCAAGTTAAAACTAACAGGAAAGAAGCTCGGGACTACCACACTGGAACTGTCTGATGCGGCAGGTCAGAAATTGACGTTACCAGTTTATGTGAATCCGGTATGTTATCGTATGGAATATGACGTATGCTTTAAAATTGATATTAAAAAGTATGCCGAATCACATTCAGAGGTGAAAAGTATGAATCAGCTTACTTTTGAGGTTGTGTTTTACCCGACTTATACTCGTTCCATGCAATCGTTTATAGGTTTGGAAAGTGTATTCCTGCTTCGTGCAGAAGCTAAAGATGTGAATCCACGTTTTGAAATAGCCACTAAAATTAATGGTAAGAGTGATCCCCGTTTCCGTAGTCAGCAGACTATTTATTGCGATGATTCGGAAGGTGGACGTAAGACTCCGGGTAAATGGTATCATATAGCCATTGTATATGATGGAACGAAATCAAGCACCAAAGAGGCTTATAAAATGTATATAAACGGAGTGAGAGAAACGTTGACTCCTGCGGATAACTCTTATGAGGATTGTGCCCCTAATTCATCTCTTAATCTGACAGATGTGGGTGGAAATGATAAAGCACTGTTGATTGGGCGTTCCGGAGATTCATATCGGGTAGGATATTGCAAAGTTTATCAGGCACGGATGTGGAAGAGAGCGTTGGACGAAAGTGAAATTAAAGCGAATATGTGCAAAATCCTTAATGCAGAAGAACACTCTGACTTGATGGGATATTGGGTATTCTCGAAAGGTGTCGGAGGTACTACGGTTTTTGAAAATTGGGGAAATGGCGGCAGCGGATTGGATGCGCAAGTTTGTTTGCAGAATATAAGTGAAAATAAACCTGCCTGGGGGGCGGAACTTCCTGCAACTTATAATGGAGATAAGAGCCGTTTTGAACCAATTGGATGTCCTCATTCATACTAAAACTAGGAATATAATAATATGAGAAACAATATGATAACAAAGAAATTAATCAAATTTGCCCTGCTGTTTTTTCTTATCGGACTGACGGCTTGTGACAATAAACTGAATCCGGGATTTGATCCGGATGATTATGAACCGATTGTTCCGCCTGAACCTGTTAGAACAATGGATGCAATGGCTAGTGGCGAGCGGGTAGTACTTTCGGGTGCTTCGTTGACGGATATTGCTCTGAAATGGACGCCTACCGAGAAACACGGAAATACAGTATATCGTTATGAAGTATTGATTGATACGATCGGGGGCGACTTTACCAAACCGGTAGAAACGATCTTTTCTGACAATAATGGTCTGGAATCACAGTTGACTTTGACCCATTATCAGGCAAATACAATAGGTAAACTGGCTAAATTCCGTTGCAATACCAACGGTACACTGCGTTGGAAGGTGCGTGCTTATTGTGGATTGGATCAGGCTCTTAGTAGTCTGGAAGGCTATTTCGTGATTTTTATGATGGACGGCATCGATGATATGCCTTCTGAAAACGAGCCGGTTTATATCACTGGCGTGGGTACGGAAGATGATGGTGATGAAGCGGAAGCACAACAAATGCTCCGTCAGAATGAAGGAATTTATCAGACTTTCACTCAATTGAAAGCCAACCAGCCGTTTGTCTTTATGTCTACTGTCGAAGGTCGTAAGTGTTATTATTATGTAGACGATAATGGAGTGCTGCGTGAACGTAATGATGGTGAAGACTATACAGTTACGGTTCCTCAATCAGGCATCTACCGGATTACCATCAATATGGGTGAACAAACGATCAGTTATGATGAAATAGGAGCTGTATATCTCTTTAATAAGTCTGGCGACTATCGACAAAACTTCAACTATCTGGGATATGGCAAATGGGGTGTGAAGAACTATACTGCCCGTAAACAAACGGAAAGTTGGGCAGGAAGCGGTGAAACCCGTCATAGCTTTAAGATGGAAATCAACGGCACAACCTACCGTTGGGGACATAAGGAGAAAGACAAAGGGCAACCGAATCTGACTACCGACAACAGCTATTATAATTTATATCAACTGGCATTGGGTACAGACCCATGGGATTACAGTTTCCGTTTCTGCGACGAATTACTGCAATGGGGAGAAAAGCAGGGAAATGTCTATTATGCTACGGTGAAAACCGATGTAACCCTCTATTTCAATGCAGAGTTTGGAACGTACACCCACCGTTGGGTAGCTTCGGAAACGAATGAAGATTAAAACTGAATAATAATATGAAGAACTATATAGTATCATTATCAAAAAGAGCTTTGCTGTTAAGCGGTGCACTGGCAATATTTACAGCTTGTGACGACGGCGATCTGGGAGACATCTACAAAGGTAATTCATCCGGCGAATATGTGTCGGATGTGAACTGGACAGATGCAGCCGACAAAAGTACGGGAACTTATATCAAATATTTCTATGAGAATGCCAGCGGACGGGATACCTTTTGCGGAAGCATTTACTGGGAAAAACCGAATACACCGGAAACCGGAGAACCGGCAAGCACGGGCGGTAGCGGCGGATGGTCGCAGGGACATGCATTGGATATCGTGATCGATGCTTATATCCGTCATGCAAATAATCCCGAATATCAGGCTCATTTGTACGAAAACATCATGAAACCTTTCCTGCCGGCTTTTGATGACTGGAATGAACATTGCGGTTATGGTGGCAAAGACTTCTGGAATAACTTCTATGATGATATGGAATGGATGGCACTGTCTTGTCTGCGGGTCTATGAATTGACTGGCGATCAGGATTACTACAGTGCGTTGATGAAGATGTGGAACCATATCAAAGGTGCGAAGAATGACTATAAAGGGGTAGGAGGAATGGCATGGAAAACGGATGCACCGGCTTCACGTATGTCTTGTTCCAATGGTCCCGGTTGCCTTCTGGCTATGAAATTGTATCAGCTTACCGTTAAGGAGGCTAAAGACGGCTGGGAAGAGCAGGCTGCTTATTACCTGAACTTCGCCAAAGAGGTATACAACTGGATGACGGCTTATCTGTGTGATATTTCCACCGGACAGGTATATGATAATCTTAGTATTAAAGATGACGGTACACCGGGAGATCCTGATAAAGTAGCCTTGTCTTATAATCAGGGAACATTTATGGCGGCTGCCCTGGAGCTGTACAACGCTACCGGTGAGGATGAATATCTTCGTAATGCGGTTGCTTTCGGCTCTTACCAGGTGAATAAGAAAATGGATTCCAACTATCCGGTATTCAGTGGTGAAGGAAATTCGGGAGATAATCTTTTATTCCGTGGAATATTTGTCCGCTACTTCCTGGATATGGTGAAACAGCCGACTAACAGCCTTTATCCGGAAAAGACCAAGAATAAGTTTATCGCTGCATTGCGCAGCTGTTCTGATGTGCTTTGGACGTTGGCTCATCCCGAAGGCTATTATGTGTGGGAGTACGACTGGGCAAAAGCACCGACCTTTGGTAATCGCGATAACAGGGAAGATCGCCTGACAATCTCCTTGAATGCGGAAGTCCCGGGAGCAACAATGATTGAAATCCGTGCCCGTTATGAAGACTGGGTGCAAGGTAAAGCAACGGAAAAGGCCAACTGGGTCGGACCGGATTTCGGTAAGAAAGCAGAGGAATAAGATTGATTTATTACACATAGAAAATCGAAAAGAAAGATGATACATATAAAAAGAAATATTTGTCTGGTGGCTGTTTCTTGCACTCTTCTTGCAGGTATACCTTTGCAGGGTGTGGCGCAAACGGGAAGAACGGCAAAGGTGCAGGCCACACAAAGCAATAAAATAACAGTGTCGGGTACGGTATTGGACAAGACGACAAATGACCCGTTGATCGGTGTGTCTGTTGTCGTGAAAGGAGTGGCCAATGCAGGTACGATTACGGATATGGATGGTAAGTTTACATTGAAACTGCCTTATGCGGAAGCTCCGTTGGTGTTTTCTTATCTGGGTTACCAGCCGCAGGAAATTGTTCCCGGTGCAAAGAAGGAACTGACTGTCTTACTACAGGAAGATACGAAAGCCTTGCAGGAAGTGGTTGTGGTAGGTTATACCAAACAACGTAAAGAAACGATGATCGGTTCTGTTGCTACCATCACGACAAAAGATCTGACGCAAAGTCCTACTGCCAATATCAACAATGCACTTGCCGGACGTCTGCCGGGTTTGATTGTAAACCAGTATGCGGGTGGTGAACCGGGTGTGGATCAAAGTGAATTGTTTATCCGTGGTAAGGCAACTTACGGTAACCAGAGCGCTATTGTCATTGTCGATGGAATCGAACGTGACATGAGTTACCTCGCACCGGATGAAATTGAAACATTCACTATTCTTAAAGATGCTTCCGCCACTGCCGCTTATGGTATCCGTGGTGCAAATGGTGTAATCGTTATTACTACCAAACGTGGTAAGGCAGCGGAAAAGGCAACCGTGAACCTGAAAGCCTCTATCGGTATTAACCAGCCGATCGGTTTCCCCGAATATTTAGGCTCTGCCGATTATGCAACTTTATATAATGAAGCCAGATTGAACGATGCCAAGATGACGGGCGCAGACATCAGCAGTTTGAACCTTTTCTCTCAACAGGCAATTGACAATTTCCGCCGCGCCAAAGGGGATAACTCCGATGGCTTGGGATATGACTGGGATTATTATGATTTTGCCTTTAAACCGGGCTTGCAGGAAGATGTTAGCCTCTCCATCCGTGGAGGTACGGACAAGGTACGTTATTATGTACTGGCCAATTACTTTTCACAAGGAGGTAACTACAAATATGCGAATGCCGGTGAATATGACTCACAGACTAAATTCACCCGTTACAATTTCCGTTCGAATATCGATATTAACATTAATCGTTATTTGAGCACCCGTCTGGATTTGGGTGCCCGTATTACCGACCGTAATGCACCGGGTACAACAGCCGGTCGCCTGATGACCATCTGTGCTACCCAGCCTCCATATCTGCCCATCCTGGTGGAAGAAAACGCGCATCCGCAGAATGAGGAATACATTCAGCAAAACTCTCGTGGAATGCTTTATGGTGACAATATCTACCGTTACAATCTTCTGGGTGAATTGAGCCGTACCGGTTATCTGAATGAAAAGAACACATATCTGAATGGTAGTTTTGCCATGAATCTGGATATGGAATTTCTGACGAAAGGATTAAAGGCGGAAGTGATGTTCTCTTATGACGCCTCCGAAGGACGCTGGATAAACCGCAAACTGGATACTTACAAAGACGGATATCGTGAATATCCGAAGTATGCAACATTTATGCCGATTGAAGGCTCGGATGCTTATATGGCCGGCGGACACTATACCGGTGCCTACAAAACGGGTAACAAGTATGATATTGACCAGACTATCGGCAACGGATTCAGTCATAACGCTTCTGACGGACGTACTTATATACAGGCACGTTTGGATTACAACCGTTTGTTTAGCAACCATCACGAAGTGACAGCCATGTTATTGGCAAACCGTGGTAACCGTACTGTTAACAATGAACTGGCTTATCATAGCCAGGGTATCACCGGACGCTTTGCTTATTATTATAATCAGAAGTATCTGATGGAATTTAACTTCGGTTACAATGGCTCCGAGAACTTCGCGCCGGGCAAACGTTACGGATTCTTCCCTGCTGGTTCAATCGGTTGGGTAGTCTCTGAAGAGGAATTTATGAAAAAGGCTTCCTGGATTGATTTCCTGAAAGTAAGAGCCTCCTATGGTTTGGTAGGTAGTGACAATGTTAGCAGCCGTTTCCCATATCTGGCTTTCTACGGTGGTGGCAGTGGTTATGATTTCGGTAATAACTTTGGTACGAATGTAGGCGGTACTTCCGAAGGCAATCTGGCTAATGCGAATCTGACTTGGGAGAAAGCACGTAAACTGAATGTCGGTATCGACTTTACTACCCTGAATCAACGCTTGGCATTGACGATAGATGCATTTTACGAATATCGTTTTGACATTATTACAGATATGAACAGTGATGGTATCATGGGATATCCGGACATTGTAGGTAAAGATGCAGCTTTACAGAATCTGGGTGAGGTAAGCAACCGTGGTGTGGATATCGAATTGAGTTGGAATGATAAGATTGGAAAGGATTTCCGTTATTATATCCGTCCGAACCTGACTTTCTCCCGCAACCGTCTGGAATATAAGGCGGAAGTTGCCCGCAAGAACTCCTGGCGTAAAGAAACAGGTAAACGTTTATACGAAAACTTCGTCTATGTGTTCGATCATTTTGTAGCCGATCAGGAAGAAGCTGACCGCCTGAATAAGATCGGTTATCAGCCGTGGGGACAATTAATTCCGGGAGATGTTGTTTATAAGGATTTGGATCGTAACGGAGTGATTGATGATGAAGACCGTACGGTAATGGGAAATCCGCGTAGTCCGGAACTGATGTTCGGTATTCCTTTCGGTTTCCAGTATAAGAACTTTGATTTTAGTGTATTATTGCAAGGTGCGACAAAATCATCTATTCTGTTGAATGGGGCGGCTGTATTTGACTTCCCGCAATTTGAACAGGATAAGATCGGACGTGTGAAGAAAATGCATCTGGACCGTTGGACACCGGAAACGGCTGCTACTGCCAAATATCCGGCATTACATTATGGAACACATGATAACAACAAGAATGGAAACAGCAGTTTGTTTTTGTATGATGCTTCCTACCTGCGTCTTAAGAATGTGGAAATTGGTTACAATGTATCGCCCAAATTATTACGTAAATTCCATGTGCAACAGGCACGTATTTATGTGCAAGGTCTGAATCTGTTGACTTTTGATAAACTGGGTGATGTGGATATTGATCCGGAAACGAAATCCGGAGACGGAGCTTCCTGGTATCCTATTCAAAAGGTTTTCAATTTTGGTATTGATATTACATTCTAAATAAGATAGAAATATGAAAAAGTTATATAGATTTTCAGCAATTGCTTTATTGGTCCTGCCGTTGGTCTTTACTTCGTGTAGCGATTACCTGGACCGGGACGATGATGATAATATTACGGAAGCGGACGTTTTTGCCCGTTACGAAAAAGTGAACGGACTAGTCTCCGACGTATATGCGGCTGCAAAGAAAGCAGACCGTCCGCTGGTGTTTTTCGAGCACTTCAGCAACAGTGCCATTACGGACGAATGTGAAGGAACCAACGTAGAGGGAAACATTACGAATAACTTCAATAACGGCGCCTGGAACCCGAACTCTTTGCCCGGTAGTGTAGGGCAATATTGGGAAGCTCTTTATGAAGGAATCCGTAAAGCGAACCTGATTATAGAAAATGTACAGAAGTATAACACGCCCGACAACCCTCAACAGGATGGTGATCTTCGTAACCGTATCGGTGAGATGTATTTCATGCGTGGTTATTTCCACATGCTGTTACTGCGTATGTATGGCGAAGCTCCTTATATTGACCGTGTGATTAATGCCGGAGATAATATGGACTTCAAGAAAGAATCTGTTCATTCGATGGTTGAAAAGATTGTTACCGATGCACAAACTGCTTATGGCATGGTTCCTAATAAGTATGTGAAAACTTCCGAGAACTTTGGCCGTGTGGATAAGGGAGCCTGTCTGGGATTGATTTCTTTTGTTCGTTGGGTAGCGGCTACTCCGTTGTGGAATGGTGCTTCTCAATATGGATACAACTTGCGTCGTGTGTTTGAAAATGAGTATGCTTATGATGCTACTCGTTGGAGAAAAGCCAAAGAAGCGGCTAAAGCAGTTCTGGATTTCGAAGTCGGCGGCACCAAGCGTTATTCTCTCTATACGAAACATGATGCAAATGATTTCAAGGATCCGGCTGACGGTAATCTGAATGACAGCCGTGTATATGCTCGTTTGTGGGATATGTTTTATGATATGGATGCCTTTGCCAATGAGTATGTGTTCTTTATGACGAAGAGCAAGGATCAGGCATGGCAGGGGGATATTTATCCGCCCAGCCGTGAGGGAAGTTCGCGCCAGCAACCGGTGCAGGAACAAGTGGATGAATATGAATATATCGTAGGTGATTATGGCTATCCGGTATATTCGGCAGAAGCTCGTAAAGGTGGCTATGATGATACTAATCCGTATATGAAAGGTACTCGTGACCCGCGTTTCTATCGCGATGTAATTTATCACGGAGCTCCTTATCGTAATAATAAGAACGAGTCGAAAACGATCAATACGGCGAGTGGTTCCGATAAGATTGGTGCTACCAATGCAACTACTACCGGTTATTATTTACGTAAATTCCAACAGGAGTCATGGAACAAATCCGGTAACTTCAGTATCAATGCGCCCGCCATCTGGCGTCTTCCGGAGTTTATCTATATTTATGCAGAGGCTTGTAATGAATTGGGCGAGGATATCGATGAAGCTTATAAATTGGTGAATACGGTTCGTGAACGTTCTTTTATGAAACCGATGCCGCCGGAAGTAAAGACTAATCAACAGTTGATGCGCGAATACATTCAGCGTGAACGTCGCGTGGAACTCTTTTATGAGGGAAAACGTCCGTGGACTTGCCGCTTGTATCTGGAGCCCACCAGTAAGGAAGAGTTGGCAAAGGAAAGCCTTTGGAAATCCAGCGGAAGCGATAACTCAAAACGTACGCAAAAATACTGGGCTGCCAATAACGGTGCATTGCCCCGTTGCCAGCGAATGATTAACGGAATGCGTCCGGTGCAGGATGAGAATGGAGCGATTACGGTTGACGGTGTGAAATATAGAATGGAGCGTTTCTGCGTGGAAGAACGTACTTTCTCTATTCAGCATTATCTGTTCCCGATTCGCCAGAGTGAGTTGCAGAAGACACCGACCATTGAACAAAATCCCGGATGGTAAACCGGTAGGAATGTATAACTTTAAAAAGAAAATCAGATGAAACGAATCTATACATATATGTGTCTGTTGCTTTTGTCGGTATTATCGTTTGCTGTTACAGGTTGTGATGACGATGATGATGACGATGTGGCTAAAGACTTGATAGAGTTGGTTGTGAACAAACCGGTGATACGTATCGGGCAGAATGAGGAAGCCAAAGTGAATGTAGTGGTTGGAAACGGAAACTATACCGTGAGAAGTTTCAACACTGCTATTGCAACGGCTACCGTTTCCGGCGAATTGATAACTGTAAAAAGTGGCTCACAGAATGGGGCCACTACCATCGAAGTAATGGATGGAGAAGGAGTGGTTGCCAATATCTCTGTGAATGTAGGTGTATTTGAATTGGAAGTGAATGAGTCGGAGGTGATCTTGGAAGTTGCCAGTGAAAAGCAACTGATTGTTAGCATGGGAAACTTTTCCAGTAATGATGAATTGTCTTATGAGGTGGAGGATGAAACGGTTGTCAGCATAGTTAATACAGATCAGTTCCGTCCTTTCTATACTTTGACAGGTTTGAAGAATGGACATACAACAGTGACTTTTACAGACCATAAAGGAAAACAGGCGGTGGTTCAGGTGACGGTAAATCCGATTTCTATCGATGTCTCCAATCTGACACCGAGAGTGGGAGTCAACAATAAGATCATGATTACGGTAGAAAAAGGAAACGGAGGTTATAGTCTGACAGCAGAGAATGAAGAGATTGTAGCTATTCAGCAGGTGGATGACACTCGTTTCAATTTAATAGGTAAAAAAGCGGGTATCACTACCGTGTTTGTCAGAGACGAAGCGGAACAGGAATTAAGTCTGACCGTAACGGTGGTACAGGCAGATAAAGTGGCAAACCTGGGTAGCGGTAATTACTTTAAAGTACCGTTTGAATATAATGGTACGGCAGATGAATCGCTAAAGAATTTGAGTACGCTCACATTTGAGGCTCGTTTCAACATTGAGTCGTTGAATGGCAATGACAATGGAAATGCCCGGATTAATACGGTGATGGGTATAGAGAAGAAATTCTTGCTGCGTGTCGATGTGCATAAGGGAGGAAGCAATGATGAAGAACGTTTCCTTCAGCTTGCTGCAGATGATAAAGGTAGTATTCGCTATGAGGGCTCTACTAAGATAGAAACCAATAAGTGGTATGATGTGGCTGTGGTATTGGATAATAGTAAGAGCGGAAGCGAGCGGATTGCGTTGTATGTAAATGGTGTCAGAGAAACGCTTCAATTATCAAACGGTACGCCGGATGATTTGAAAGAGATCAATCTTACTTCTGATTTCTACATCGGCCAGTCTGATGGTAAACGCCGGTTGAACGGAGCTATCAGTTATGCTCGTATTTGGACAAAAGCCTTGTCGGATCAACAGATCTCCGAGCAGAGCGGTAAGTTGTTGAGTGAGGATAAGGATGGAATGGTAGCTAATTGGTTATTCAATAATGGAAATGGTAATACCAAGACATTTGTGTCCTTGGCAGGAAAGAGCTTCGAAGCAGAGGCGGCAAATATTGTTTCAAGTTGGAAAACTGATCCGATATTGGAAACAAGTGCTCCTACAGAATGATTGTAAGAAGATAGGATAATAAAAAAGCCATCCCCGGAATAGACGAAAGTAGGGATGGCTTTTTTTGTAGTGTGCTTACTATTCTTCGGCAGACTATGTCCTGCATGTTGTTGGCAAGGTTATTCCTTGACAGGCTCAGCCGGTTTGTCTTTTGATGTAGTGTCTGTGACAACTGTATCATTGACAATGGCGGCTAGTGCAACTAGTTCTGCCTTTGCAGGCGTGTCTTCTTTAGTTACAGTATCTTTAACTACTGTATCGTTGACAACTGTCGCATTGATTTCTGTCGGGGCTGTCACAGCTTCTGCAGAACTCTGAGCCTTTACAAGGAATGAACCACCACAAACAAACATAAACATTGCTACTACTAATACTAATTTTTTCATAATCGTTTGCTTTAATGATTATTAGACATATGTTTTCAATTCTCTACCTTTGTGTTAAGGAATCGGTTATTGCTTTTCGCTAACGTTTAATTAAAGATCAAAGCGCGTGCCAAAATTAGAGAATGTATGATAAGTGATTGATAAATAAAGGAATGAGGAAGATGATGCCAATTAGGATAGTGGGGAAGTATGTGTGGAGTGTGTGGAAACTGTGGCGGGGAGTGTGGAGGGGGGGGGGCTGCTCAGTGGTGTGTAACCACACTCCCTTCCACACTCCCCGCCACCATTCTTTTATTTAGGTAATCTATTTACTTAATTTCATCCGGCCAGGGACAAGGTTTGCCTGTCGCTTTGAAAGTCGGTCGTTGTGCATCTACTTTTCTTAGATAGTTGCCCAGCTCTTTAGAAAGTTTTTTCACGATGTCCGGATGCTGTGCACTAAGATCGTTGCTTTCTCCTATATCATCAGGTATGTTGAATAACTCTTTCTTGCCTGTTCCATAGTAATAAATCAATTTCCAGTCGCCGTTTCGAACGGCACAATTAAAGTTGATTCCGGGACCGTCATTTCCCCAGTTGTTAGGCATATTCCAGAAAAGACTCCGGCCCTTGGCCGGGTTGCCTGTCTGTTTCAGCAGAGGGATGAAACTGATACCGTCTAGCGGCTGAACTGTCTGGTAGTTCTTGACACCTGCCATTTCAAGAATAGTAGGGTAGAAGTCTTCTATCAACAAGTAGTTGTTGCATTTGCTTCCCGGAGCTACTACTCCCGGCCAGCTGACAATCATCGGTTCGCGGATGCCACCTTCGTAAGTAGAACCTTTACCACTGTTCAACGGATAATTCTGTGTATGCAGCTTGCCGTCACGCCATCCGGATTCGGATGCAAGTCCTCCGTTATCACTCATAAAAATGATAATAGTGTTGTTGGCTTCTCCATTTTTTTCCAGCCAGTTCATTAAATCACCTAAACTTTTATCCATTCCTTCAATCAGTGTGGCGTAAGCAGCTTCATGGTCTGTCATTCCTTTTTTCTTGTACTTTTCATAGAAGCGCATATCTTTGTTCAAAGGAATGTGGATGGCATATTGCGACATATACAAATAGAAAGGCTGATTATACTTTTTCGCTTTATCCAGTGCTTTAATGGCTTCCAACGTCAATGCTTCAGTTACAAATGTTTCCGTTCCCCAATATTTCTCTAATCCGGGAACAGACATCAGTGATACCGCTTTTCCGTCTTTGGTATGTCCGTAATTCTCTTCTCCCAGGTAACTGGCAAGTCCACCAGCCGCATGTCCGGCAATATTTACCTCGAATCCCCAATGATGCGGATCTTCCCCTGGAGTATCTATCGCTCCGAAATGGGCTTTTCCACAATGTATAGTATGATAACCACTATTCTTTAGCAGTTGCACGAAGGAGGTTCCTACGAAAGTATGATTAGTGCCGGACACTTGACTTACTCCATTGTAATTCCAGTCAGGGACTGCCAGAATGCTATCTTTACGGTCTGTCATTGTATTCTTTTGCAGCGTCCAGTTAGTGACTCGATGGCGTGCGGCGTTTGTTCCGGTGATGAGGCTGCACCGGGTAGGAGAACTGATACTGTTGGCATACGCTTGAGTAAACATCATTCCCTGTTTTGCTAACCGCTCCATATTGGGAGTCTCGTACAATTCGTTATAGTGTGTTTTCTGTGTCCAGAATGGGAGTGAAGTATCCTGCCATCCCATATCGTCTACCATAAAGAGAATGATATTCGGACGTTTGTCCGCGCGTTCTATTTGCATATTGCTTTGTGCTTGCAGATTGGTTGCTGCGAGTGGCACAAATGCAAGGGGTAATAATGTTTTTTTATTCATGGGGGTCATTTTTTAGTGCTATCTTTATGCATTCTTGACTGTTTAATTATTGAAACTTGTTTATTCAACAGAATATGCACTGAAATTGATAATATCCGGTGGTGCAATAGATTCGGTTATGGTCAGTTTCAATGCATTTGTTTCTATCGGAGCGAATTTCTCAATGCGTTTGTGCCCTACTGACTCACCTTGGCAGACGGTTTTCCACTTGCCGTCTACTCTGGCTTCTATCTTATACTGTCGGATACGTTCTCCTTTCTTTATATTTTCTTGAATGATGCAATAGTTAATTGGTTGCTTTTGCTTCATCTCCAGAAGTAAACTTTTCTTTTGTCCTGAAGTGTACGCTATCGGGGAAGAGAAATGTCGGTTGATTTCATTCCCAAACTCTTTGAGACGTTCAACGTCTCCCGGCGGAATTAGTCCGGTAGGATCGGGAGTCAGACCAAGGATCAGTGTGGCATTTCGTCCGACAGATTTTTCGTACATGGTCATAAGTGTAGTCAGGGGATAAATGTTATCATCGTCGTCCGGTTCCCAGAACCATTCATGACGCCCGTTAGCTCCACGCAGTGGAGAATCAGCCATAGCAGGCACCCAGTATTTACCATCTTTATCACCATGTTTGAGTAGCAGGTTGTGGTCGCGTGCCGGTTCGGTGGCATTACTGTGGCTATACGGATAAGGAAAAGTAGACCAGCAGGGGTATTCTACTGTGCCTGTTTCGGAACCACCCCAACGGAAGTCTGCACGATCAACGTTGTGATAGAAGAGACATTCAGGCTGGTATTTGTTGACGATGGGTTCTACATCCGGACCGTCACCATGTGGATCATCAGCTCCTCCGTCAAACCATATCATATATAGGTCTCCGTAGCGGGTGCAAAGTTCTGTAACCATCTTTTCACAATACTTTTTATACCATATCTGGCGATTACGGGCAAATTCGTCTTCGCCTTCTGCCTTAAAATTGTGGATACCTAATAATGAATTCCAGCGGATTCCTATATAAATCCCTGGTTGTAATCCGTACTTGCGACAGGAGTTGACGAAGTCGTGTACAATGTCCCCTTTTCCATCACGCCATTTTACAGCTTTCAGGCAGTAAGGATTGATGTCACTTTGCCAAAGTCCGAAGCCTGTTTCGTGAGTGGCTGTCAGTACGGCGAACTTACATCCCGCCGCTTTGGCTGCTTCCACCCATTGGTCGGTATTCAGCTTGGTGGGGTTAAAAATGTTATAATCTTCTATGGGGCTGATGCGGTTGTTACCCTGTCCATAACGGATGCCGTCAAATACGTGAAGGTCGTAATGGAATACAGCTCCCAGTTCAGCTTCATGCCATTTTAGCTGGTGAGGCTTGGGGACAGGGATAATCTGTTCTTGTGCAAAAATATAGATTGAACAAACGATCAATAGAAAAAAAAAGTATAGCTTCTTCATATAGTCATTTATTGTATGGTCAGATAATTGGTAAATGAATCATTAGTCTGGTTTAACCATGTTTTTAATTGTTTGTAGAATTGCCCGACTTGCTTGGGGGAGCGCCGGGCTATATTATGGATTTGATAAGGGTCGTTTGACCGGTCATAAAGAACTGTTTCGTCTATTTTTCCATTTGTAGCATGGACTACAAAAGTATATCTGGCAGTACGTAACCCACGATAACCGGTAGAGTGGTTGTCATACTGTACAAAATAATAAGGTTGTACGATATCTTTGGGAGTTTTGCCGAGAATCTCCTGAGATAGGTCGAATGTTTGCACGGTTTCGGGAATTTCTTTCTGAAATCCCATCATGGATAGAAGTGACGGATACAAGTCGGCAAAAGCAATCATCAGTTGTTTGTCTTTGCGTGGCTTTATTTTTTCAGGCCACGAGATAATCATAGGGATACGCATTGATTCTTCGTAAAAGATATCTTTTCCCGGTTGATTATGAGCACCCATACAAATACCATGATCGGAAGTGAAAACAACGATTGTGTTTTCAAAAAGATCATTGGCTTTAAGTGCATTAATGATACGTCCTACGTTCTCGTCCACTCCGGTGATGCAGGCATAGTAATTGCGTATGTTGTTTCTGAAATAATCTCCCATTTCAGTTCCTTTAGCTGGTATATCCGGGCGGTTGTTGCATAAGGCTTCTACATCCATATCCTTATATATGGCTTTGTAGTTGTCAGGAACCAATTCGTAACCTGTGTGCGGTGGATTCATGGAAACTACTAAGGCAAAAGGATGATCGTTCGCTTTTTGTGCTTCGATGTATTCAATGGCTCTGTCTGCTTCATAGGCGGGTCCCCATTGGTTTACATAGTAGAAACTGTCACGCGGAGCTGTAGTGTTCCAATACATTGGTTTCAGATGATAATCGTAGGTACCGTAAGCTATCCAATGCTCGAAGCCATGACGGCGTTCGGGAGGACACCATTCGTTCCATGCTATTTTTCCCCGATTATTGTAGGTATCCACATAAGGTTTGTAAGGAGAATCCAAGTGCCATTTACCTATATAGCCGGTATGATAGTTCATGTCTTTCAGTACATCGCTCCAGCAACGGACCTCTTGTGGAAGTTCCACTCCATAAGGTGCAGTTTGTGAATTGCAGTTGCCTGTAACTTTGTTGTGAGGTGGATACATACCTGTCATCAACATGGCTCTTGCCGGAGATGAAACCGGATAACTGCTGATGGCGTTGGTAAATAGAACACCTTCGGAAGCAAGGTTATCCAGGCAAGGAGTTTTTACCGGTTCTTTACCAATGCAGCCAAGTGCGTCACCCCGATATTGATCTGCCATGATAAAAAGGAGGTTAGGGGTTGTTTGGGCAACAACAGGCAATGAGAATATAACTCCACTAACAAATCCTAAAGGGTAAATTATTTTTTGCATGGTAACATTTATAATGGATAAAGATACATATATTACTTCATATATTATGATAGGGAGGTAAAGTTATTTTGGTGAAAGAAAACTTTTCCTCCCTAGTGTTAATGCAAAGGCTGGTATTCTTTGCTGCTACCTGAAAACTTTCATATCTTCTAATCGCCTACAGGTAATGTACCGTCATTCTTAGTCCATCCCGGGTTTTGATAGATACTGGAAGTATCAAAATCACCGGAACCGGCTACTGTAGTGGTTAAACGGAACTCTCGGTTACTTATAGGATATAAATATTTAGCAGTGTTCCAATTAAGTCCGTTAAATCCTATATTAGCTTTATTCTTACGGTAAGGCAATAGGTATTTTCCTTCTGCATATTGGTCATTGCGTGATGAAACATTAGCTGTTTCTTCCGTAGTTCCATATTCAATCAATGTCATTTTCGCTAGTGTGGAAGCTGCATCTTCTGGTTGGGGATTTGTATATAGTTGGCTAATGCCTTCCCAGAAATTGCATCCCTGAATATGTACGTTCTGTACTTGGTCAAGAGCTCTCCAGCGTTTCAGGTCATTCATGCGATGTCCTTCAGCGGCCAATTCTATCCGACGTTCACGGCGGATATTGTACAATGTAGCATTCACTTGAGCTCCGGCAGAATAACTTCCCCAATCATTCTTTTCTTTTTCCATGATGGTATTATTGATCGTATTCTGATAATCTGTATCTACGTTGGCTCGACTGCGTAGTGCTTTCCAGTAAGTATCACAGTTACCTTGTAAATTTCCATGTAATTCATAATATGCTTCCAGATAATTCAGATAAGCTTCTGCGGCACGGAATATCGGGCATCCGGTATAAGATTCTTTGGTAGTCTGCATGCTGCCGGAAGTGTTTAATCCCTTGCGGAGGCAGTAGCCGGTAGCATTACCGTTTTCAACCTGTCCTTCGAAGATTGGTGCACGATAGAAATAACCCTGACCATCTTTTTTTATATACTCTATCAGGTTGGGACCGTCAGACAGGAGATCTCCGGTTTTCAGGATAGTCTGATCCATACGGGGATCTCTATTGGCGAATAAGTTTTTATAAGAATCGTCACCTTGAAAGTCTGAATTGTTGGCATAAATCGGCAAACCGTTTTTCATCAGGTAGGAATCTACCATTGAACGTGTGAAAGCAACATTTCCACCACCGTTACGTTGCAGATAACTGACTACAAAATGATAAGAAGTAGCCTCTGAATTCAAGCTGTATTTACGCCATAGCAATACTTCATTCATTCCACTCAAATCTACAGAGTTGAACATGGCAGCATAATCGTTATTTAATATAGGATGCGCTTTGGCTACGATATCAGCAGCTTCGACAGCTTGCTCCAAAAAGTATTTAATCTCAGAGTCAATGTTGATATTAAAATCTTTTAGATAATCCATATTTGCTCCGGGCCAACCGGGACCACCAGGAACAAATTCAGTACCTTTATGATATTTTTCCCAAGTTCCTTCAAATAAAGCTACGCGGCTTTTCACCAAGGCTGCACAATCCCTGTTCAGACGGTTGGTTACAGGAGCGGTAGGTAGCATATAGTTGTAAGCATTATCCAGGTCAGAGAGAATGAAACGGGCAACTTCGTTACGTGGACGGCGTTTAGATGCCTCGCGCACAGCATCATAATCATCGGTTACCACTTCTTTTAAAATAGGGAAATCACCTAAGTTTCGTAATGCCATAAAATAAATATAGGCACGGAAAAAGTAAACTTCACCGATATAGTGTTTGATATTAGCATCATTACCTGTAATCTCTCCATTCTCAAAGCGTTGAATGACGGTCTGCAAGAAATAATTGGTTGCACGAATCTTACGGAAGTATTTATACCAGAGATTGTCATCTCCGACATAGGACTGTCCTTTTACGAGCAATTTATTGGGAGTGTCGGCTGTTTGATTATCGGTTCCGTTGTCATCATCAAACAATCCCATGTTATAACTGCCTGACCCATGTGATGGAAGAATGTTTCCATATTCGCCGTTGTCTTCATTCTCACTGTCATTATAGAATTTAGCGGCATAGGCGGCTAAGTCTGACTCTGAATAGAGGTAGACTGTTGTACTCACACTCGTGATTGGTTCACAGTCCAGATAATCGTTGCATGAGGCAAATATGCCTGATGCAGCCATAAATGTATATAATAATATCTTTTTCATATGTGTTCTGATTGTTTAGAATGTTGCATTAATACCAAAAGAAATTGTACTCTGGAGTGGATATGTCTTACCTGAAAATTCTTCTTGGTAGACAGAATATGTCGTTTCCGGGTCGAATCCGCTAGGCAAACTGCTGATGGTCAATACATTTTCTGCGCTGACAAATACACGCAGATTCTGCATGCACAGCTTACTGATTAACTGTTTAGGTAATGTATATCCTATTTGGATATTTTTCAAACGTGCATAGGCTCCATTTTGCAGGTAGCGGCTCTGTACTTTTTGGTTCATATCTTTTCCCATGTAAATTCTGGGGAAATAGGCATCAGTATTGGGACCAAATACGGAATTTGTATTTTCCGGACGGTAATAATCCAAATGTTCTTTGAGGCCTGTTGATTGCCATTCACCACCGGAGAGTCCCCAAAACATGGCTCCTGTCAAAGCCAGATCACGTTTGGCTACTCCTTGCCAGAACATGCTGAAGTCTAATCCTTTCCATTCCAATCCCAAGTTAATACCGAAACGGAAACGTGGAGTGGAGTTACCGATAATTTTGCGGTCTCCCGGATCATCTACTGTATTGGCACCTTCATTGATAACGTTATCATTATTCAAGTCAGTATACATGATGTCACCTTCGTCCCAACCCGAACCCCAGGAAGGATTGTTCTTGGTTATCCATTCATCCATTTCTGCCTGGCTTTTGGCAATGCCATGGGTTACATATCCCCAGATTTCTCCTAATTCCTGTCCTTCGTAATAGGTCTTGATTGATTTGTCAGCATTGGGGTATTTGTCAACAAAAGAGCGGGAGTCAGCAATGTTGAAACCTACGTTATAGTTAACTTGTCCTATATGGTCACGCCATCCGATAGCCAATTCCCAACCTTTGGTGCGGAGATTGGTATTGTTGGTTTGTGGCATACCTGTTCCATAAATACCTGCTATTTCTGACGCAGGTCCTACCATATCAAGTGTTTTGCGGACAAAATAGTCGAAGTTAACAGTCAGACGATTGCGGAGCATACCCAGGTCGAAACCAACATTAAGTGATTTAACAGTTTCCCAGGTCAGTGAACTGCTGATTGTTCCGGGGACGCTTGCGATTGACGGTTTTGAATCTCCCATTAACCAGCTTCCGCCATTCACCTTGACAGTCTGCAGTAAATACATCGGATAATATGACTTGGTATTTTGATTACCTAATGTACCCCAGGAAAAACGTGGCTTTAATTGGTTGATAATATCTTTATCTACAGGGAAGAATTCTTCGGCAGCTATATTCCAGCCTAAAGAGAAAGATCCGAAGACTCCCCAACGGTCTTTACGCAGGAAACGTGAAGAACCGTCGTAGCGTAGATTTGCCGCAAAGAAATATTTGTTAGAGTAATCGTAGTTAATACGACCGAAAAAACCTGCTGTCGCCCATGAGTATGCGCTGGCTTCATTGATAACATCTTCTCCGGTAGCGGCACCGATTTCCGGAACGTTTTCAGATATCAGGTCCATACGTTTGACAGATAAATAACGGTTGTTGTATTTTTCCGTATTGACGCCGGCCATTACTTTAAACATGTGTTGGTTGATGGAAAAAGAATAATCTGAATATAAACTGGTAGTCAGATGATTGTCATTCGTCCAATGTTGCATGGCACCGGTTTGTCCTGCAGTGTAAGTTGAACCATAAGACAGCAGCAAAGGTTCATTTTCCACATTGTATTCATATACTTTGTTCAGATTTTGTTTCTTGAACTGGCTGATAAGGCGTAAACCTACATTGGCATAAATATTCCAGCCTTTCATAGGGTGAAACACCAGTTGACCTTGCAGATATACATTGTCATTGCTGGTTTTGGAACGACTGTCATTCGTCAATTGTGCTAATTTACCGTTACGCATATAGTGTCCGTTCGGGTCTTCAAATGGCATGGTAGGCCACATGCGTACAATGTCATGATAAAGCAGACCATCCAAGTCTGTATAGAATGGATTGTCGAGATTGGTGTGCACATATTTGGTATTCACTTCAATGTCCAGCCATTTGTACGGTTGTGCGTTGAACTTAGCGTTTGTGGAGATACGGTCATAAGTATCTTCTCCGAAACGTAAATTTCCGTCTTGATTTAAATAGTTGGTTGAAACATAATATTGGCTTTTGTCTGTACCACCACTTATATTCAGATTATGTTCATGTGCCCATGACCATTTATATTGTTTTTTATACCAGTTTACATTGTCATTCGCTTTTTCATGAAACTGCCAGTTACCGTTAGAATTGGCAATAGTGCTGGTATTGATTTCTCCATTCATGTACTTCTGGATACGATCCATTGTGTCGTCGTCAAAAATCGGATTGGCAGCACCTGAATTAGCATTACCTTCATTGAAATAGTTTGCAAACTGCCATGAGTTCATTAAGTCGGGCAAATGGTTGGGACCGTAGTAACGTGCATTTCCGGAGTAAGTGACATTTATTTTACCGGCTTTTCCTTTTTTGGTTGTGATTAAGATCACACCAAAAGCGGCACGAGAACCGTAGATAGAACTTGATGCAGCATCTTTTAAAACAGAAATTGATTCTACATCGTCAGGATTCAGATTATTCATATTCCCTTCGATTCCATCGATTAATACTAAAGTTGCTGCATTGGAGCCTTGTGATATAGTACCGGTACCACGAATGTTGATGTCCAGTGTTTGTCCTAATTCACCACCACGGCTGCCGACGGAAAGATTTAAACCGGGGACTGTACCTTGCAGTGATTGTCCCAAGTTTGTTACCGGACGTGAATCCAGCATTTTTGTGTCTACGGTGGCTACTGCATCGGTCAGATTGGCTTTTCTCTGGGTACCAAATCCTACTACAACCACTTCATCCAATGTCTGTGTATCTTCATCCAAAGAAACAGCATATTGCTTTTCAGAAGTGATCTTAATCTCTTTAGTCTGGTAACCTATATAAGATATAACCAGAGTTTTTCCTACTTGAACATTGGAAACTGCAAATTTACCATCGAAATCAGTAATTGTTCCGTTTGTACTTCCTTTTACGATTACGCTGGCACCAATGATGGGTTCATTGAGCTTTTTGTCAGTCACCGTGCCTTTAATGTTGATTTGCTGTGCATACATGAAATTAATGCTAAGCAATAACATGATGAGTAATGATTTAAGTCTTCTCATTGCATTTTATTTAAAGTTAAACATAAGGTTGTATACTGCAAAAGTACGCGGATTGGGATTTTGGGGGTATGCATGTTCTTCTCATTTAGCATACATGTTTAATTCAAATATTATTTCTTTATAACTTTTTTTCGTGCTTTCGGATATATTTAGTTTATTTGCATCAAAACGAAAAATAATGAAGTGCTTAAATCTAATTCTTCTTATTCTGATTGTGAGTAGTTGTCCGATAAGTCTTATTCATGCTTTTTTTGATAAAGACATTCGTTTGCTGACCATGCAAGATGGTTTGGCCGATAATACAATCACTTCTATATATAAGGATGATGATGGATTTATGTGGTTTGGAACAAGTAATGGGATAAGCCGTTATGACGGTAGGACGGTCCGGAATTTCAAACCAGCAGAAAGCTATCTTCCAAATTCTGTTATCGTACGATTGTCGCATGATTATTTGGGAATCGTTTCTAATGGAACTTTTCATTTTTTCAACCGGAAAATGGAATCTTTCATTCCTGTCTTTTCCGGTTCCAATATGGAGAAGCTTACTTTAGATCGAATATTGCCTGCTGACGAATCTTCTTTTTGGGGAATATCTGGGAATAAATTACTATTGTGTCAATGGGAGGAACAAACAGAACCGGAAAGACGTACATTGACTATTCGTATCAGGCTGCAAAAAGAATACAATTTATTGTCAAAGGATGGTGGCTCCTTTAGTACTATCTGTTATGATGGGGAGAATAAGAATAGAATCTGGTTGGCAACTAATAAAGGCTATCTGTGTCTATTCTGTGTGGATACTTCGGAGGTGTGTCAAAAAGTTTTGCTGGATAGTGGAGGGGCATTACATATAACTTCTGCTTTAAGCAGACAAGGTATTGTCTGGATTTCAACTTTGGCTAGAGGAATTATTCGTTATCATACACGCACAGGTCTTGTTGACTGTATTTCTTATGGTGGAGTGGGAAAAGAAAATCTTCTCTCCCATACGGATGTTTATGAAACTATATACATCGGAAATAATCGTTATTTAGCGGCAACATGGAGTGGCTATACCTTACTGATGCCGGATGGAGAAAATGGGGAAGAGATGACTTCTGAAATATATAACTACACATATACACAAATTCACCGGAATCTTGAGACGAGGTTGATTTCTGCCTATTATGACCCGAATGGTGTTTTATGGATAGGTACCAATGGCGGTGGAGTGATGTACTCGGACTTGAGGTCGCAATTTTATAACCGTTATTATCAGAATAGACATAATGAAATATGTAGTGTACTCATGGATGATGAGCGACATATATGGTTAGCTACTTTTCACAAAGGGATAATGCGGAGTGATATGCCGTATGTTCAAGGTAAGAAACTGACCTTTTCTGGGGTAGATACAAAAAAAGAAAAGTCGGAAGAAACAGTATTATGTGCTTTGAAAGATTCTGCCGGAAATCTTTGGTTTGGAAATAGGAATGGTATGCTGACTGTTTATAACACTAAATCCGGTAGGTTTACAACCCAGCCTTTGTTGATAAAGGGAAGTGTTAGCAAATCTCCTGTATGGGCTTTGTATATGGATGAAAAAGGCCGGTTCTGGATTGGTACGGAACAAGGGCTTCTTTTATATGATCCTCAAATAGGGACATGTGTAAAATTGCCGGTGGAGCGGTGTCTAAATGAGAAAGGTTCTCTTTGGGTGCGTGCCATTACCAGAACCAGAGATGGGGCAATATGGCTGGGAACAAGTGAGCAGGGAGTATGCAGAATTACAGAGTTAGCTTCCGGTGATATAACGGCAAAAAAAGGTTATGAACCTAATATAAACCTTGATTATCATTCGGTGCGTTCTTTATTGGCATCTTCAGATGGAAATTTATATATCGGCTATGTGGATGGATTTGCTGTTCTTTCGCCTTCTCAAGATACAATCAGCGAATTTTATACTACTAATAATGGATTGTGTAGTAACTTTGTCGGATGTATAGTGGAAGATGGTAAGGGGCGCATCTGGCTGGGCAGTAATTCAGGAATATCACGTTATAGTCGTCATCAACATCTTTTTTATAATTATTATATAGCAGGAAGTAACCGTTCTGCTATATTCAGTTGTAATACGTTGTTTTTTGGAAATAATCAGAGTCTGACTTATTTTGATCCGGATGAAATAGATGCTTATCCGAACAACGAACGGGTTTTGATTACCGGTTTGGAGGTCGACAATCGCTCCGTTGAGATCGGAGAAACGATAAATAACCAAATTGTGCTCGACAAAATGATTTCTTATACAGATCAGGTAATATTGAATAATGATAATCGGGACTTTTCTCTAGTGTTCAATAATCTATCTTATTCAAACGAACAGCAGAAATATCACTACCGGCTTTTACCCTATCAAGAGGGCTGGCTAATATCTGACGATGGAGAAAAAGCGTCATATACCAATTTATCTGCCGGAGATTATATCTTTGAAGTGAGGAGTATTTATCCGGATGGAAAGACTGGTCCTGTAACTTCTTTGAAAATCGTTATTCTTCCTCATTGGAGTAACACTTTAATCTTCCGCATTTGCATATTTTTGTTGGTATTGGGTGGGATAATTTATTGTATACGGTTGATAAAAATGCGCCAAAAGCGTTTGGAACGCGAAATGCAGATGAAACATGAGTTGTTGACCGTCAATATGGAACGTGAGAAAGAACACCAGATACGTATGGAACGTGAAAACTTTTTCACGGGTGCTGCCCACGAGCTACGTACTCCACTAACTTTGATTCTTGCCCCTTTGCAGGAACTGATGAAACAATATAACCCGTTAGAGCCTTTTTATAAGAAGCTGCAAGTAATGTATAAAAATGCAACTTCGTTGCACACCCTGGTCGATCATTTGCTATACGTGCAGAAGATAGAAGCGGGAATGGTAAAACTTCAGTTATCTGAAATTGATATAGTTCAATTGATAAAGACCGCGTCAGATTCTTACTGCCAAATGGCAGAAATCAAAGGCTTGCATTTTGAGATAACCTTGCCGGAAAATAAATTGATGGTTTGGATAGACGAAGCAAAGATCTTCTCAGCAGTTCAGAATCTCTTATCAAATGCATTTAAATACACATCTCCGGGCGGGAGTATTTTGTTGTCCGTTTCACATACGATAAAGGACGGACAAGGATATTGTCAAATCGCTGTTTCAGACACAGGTAAAGGTATTTCCGAAGAACTGCAAAAACATGTTTTTGAATCTTTCATAATAGGAGACAATCTTCCTGAATTTTCTACAAAGGTGGGGATCGGTTTACATATTGTCAAGCATATGATGGATTTACATCATGGCATGGTTACATTACAAAGTGTACCGGGTGAAGGAAGCACATTTGTACTGTATATTCCTGAGGGAAAAGCACATTTTGCAAAAGATGATTATGAATTGCCGGAACCTCATTTGAAAACAACGAAACAAGGACATGAAAAAGAACTTCCGGTTTTGCTATATGGAGAAGACACACAGGAAGTTATGACTAAAAAGAGTTTGTTGGTCATAGAAGATAATGAAGATGTACGTGAATATATATGTAGTTTGTTTAGCTCCAGGTACCAATTATATGAAGCTGTCGACGGGGAAGAAGGTGTACGAATGGCGAAAGAGAAACTTCCCGATTTGATTATTTCGGACGTGATGATGCCTGTAAAAGACGGATTTACTTGTTGTCAGGAGATTCGTTCACAACAAGAGACGGCACATATTCCTATCCTTATGCTCACGGCTAAGGCGGAAGATGCTGATATATTGGAAGGTTCACATAGTGGTGCGGATGATTATATGATGAAACCTTTTAATCCCGAAATTTTGAAGGCGAAAGTCGACAATCTGATTTTACAGCGTGAGCGATTGAAACGGATTTATACTAAAGCATTGATGCTGAAGCAAAAATCGGAAGAAGGAGAACAAGAAGATGACTTTCTGTTACAGCTCATTCATGTGATAGAGTTGAATATCTCTAATGAGAACTTCAACGTTAAAATGCTGGCAGAACAGATGAATATGAGCCAGCCTACCTTATATCGTAAGGTGAAGCAGCGCAGTGACTTATCCATAATAGATATGATTCGCAGTATTCGCATCAGTAAAGCTGCTGCACTAATTCTGGAGAACCGATACTCTATTCAGGAGATAACAGAACTGGTTGGTTATTCGGATACCCGCACTCTCCGCAAGCATTTTACGGAACATTTTGGGGTATCTCCTTCTAAATATATGGGAGAAATATAGATATTTTATCACCTAAAACTAGCGAAAAGAAGAAAGGTAGTACAACCATTATCAGGGAAGTGCAAAAAGGAATCATTTCTCACTACTATGAGAATAAATACTCATAGTAATGAGAACTTTTTCTCATCGCATTGAGAAAATTTTCTCATAGGCATGAGAACACTTGAGAAAATGCAAGAACGTAACTTGTTACAAATCAATATTGTATAATTTCAATTTATTATATAAAGTCTTCCGATCAATATTCAGTAATTGCGCTGCTTTACTCTTATTGTTTCCTGTTTGGCGTAGTGCCTCCAAAATATGCTCTTTTTCAGTCTCTTCATTGCGTAATGCAATGCTCGTATTGCTGGATGCAGGAGTTTCTAAAAGCTCGGTCCCCAATTCCAATAGAGTAATGAAACTGCCTTGTGCCAATAAAGTTGCTCTTTTGATGATGTTCTTCATTTGGCGCAAATTTCCCGGCCAATGATAATTCATTAAAGCTTGCGATGCTTTTGCATCGAAACCAATCAGGTGTTTATCCAGTTCCTTGTTTGCCTGATCGAGGAAGAAATTGGCAAAGAGCAGAATATCTTCTTTCCGTTCTTTCAGATCGGGCATCCGGAGAGTAAATTCATTGATGCGATGATAAAGGTCTTCACGGAAAGTACCTTTTTCAATAGCTTGTTCCAGATTCTCATTGGTGGCAGATACCAGACGAATATCTACCGATATCTCCTGTGTAGAACCTACCGGACGTATTTTTCTCTCTTGCAAGGCACGAAGCAGTTGTATCTGCACTTCATAACTAAGGTTTCCGATCTCATCCAGAAAGATAGTACCACCGTTGGCTGCAACGAAAGCCCCCGTTTTATCTGTCAGAGCACCTGTAAACGAACCTTTCACATGACCGAAAAATTCGGAAGCAGCCAGTTCTTTGGGGATAGATCCACAATCTACGGCAATAAACGGTTTATCGTTTCGTTTGCTAAGTTGATGAATACGGTGCGCCACATACTCTTTTCCTGTTCCGCTGGAACCGTTGATAAGTACGGACATATTGGTCGGAGCTACCAGACCTACATAATTGTAGAGCTGTTTGGCTGCATCACTTTCTCCTTCCAGATAAGCACGATGATTTTCTGTTGAATCTTTAGATGAAGTAGAAGCACCTTTTTTAGAAGAAGATTTAGCAACGTTATGAGTAGCAGGACTCTTTTCAGACTGCAGACATTCAGAAATTTTCTTCAGTAATTCTTCCGGATTTACCGGTTTGGCTATATAATCACGTGCTCCCAGTTTCATTGCCTGTACGGCGGATTGTATATCCGCATAGCCAGTCATGATGATTAAAGGAATGTCCATGCCTTGTTCATTCATCCATTTCAGCAGATTGATACCTTCGTGGTCGGGTAGTCGCAGGTCTGATAAAATCAGATCGACGTTTTGGCTTTCGATATGTTTTCGGGCGCGGGCAATATTACTCACTGATGATACTTCAAAGCCCTTTTTGCCTAGCCAGGTTTTTAGCATCATTCCAAAAGTGATATCATCTTCAACGATCAATATGGAGCTCATCATGTCAGGTTTTGATTCTTTTAAGTCACAAAGGTAAGAGGATTTAGGCGAAAGTGGTATATTTGCAAACTTAAATTAAATAAAAGTGTTATGAAAAAGATTCTATTGATAATATTAACCATATCGTTTTGCGGACTTACTGCCTGCAAAACCGGAACAAAAAAAGGAGGAGACATGGATAAAGAAACGTTGGTAAAGATTGAAACAACTGTAGGAGATATCGAGGTGAAACTATATAATGAGACACCGAAACATCGTGATAATTTTATCAAACTGGTGAAGGACGGTGTTTATGAAGGCACACTGTTTCATCGTGTTATCAAAGATTTTATGATTCAGGCTGGTGACCCGGACTCAAAGAATGCACCGAAAGGAAAAATGCTGGGTACGGGAGATGTAGGTTATACTGTTCCCGCTGAATTTGTATATCCTAAATATTTCCATAAGAAAGGTGCCCTGTCCGCTGCCCGTCAGGGAGATAATGTGAACCCGAAGAAAGAATCTTCCGGTTGTCAGTTCTATATCGTGACAGGTAAGGTGTTCAATGACTCTACCTTGCTGGGTATGGAAAGCCAGATGAATGAGAATAAGATTAATGTTATTTTCAATACGCTGGCACAGAAACACATGAAGGAAATTTATAAGATGCGAAAAGCAAATGACGAAAACGGTCTTTATGATTTGCAGGAAAAGTTGTTTGCAGAGGCACAGGAAATGGCAGCCAAACAACCGGAATTTCATTTCACTCCGGAACAGATTGAAGCCTATACAACGGTGGGAGGAACTCCGCATCTGGATGGCGAATATACTGTGTTCGGCGAAGTAGTGAAAGGTTTGGATATTGTGGATAAAATCCAGCAGGTGAAAACCGACCGTAGCGATCGTCCCGAAGAAGATGTAAAAATAACAAAGGTGACAATACTTGACTGAAATATATGAAAATCAACAGGCATATTCTTGATAATGGGTTACGTCTGGTACATTCGCAGGACGAAAGTACGCAGATGGTTGCCCTTAATATATTATATAATGTGGGAGCTCGCGACGAAGATCCCGAACATACCGGTTTTGCCCATTTGTTCGAACACCTGATGTTCGGAGGGTCGGTGAATATTCCCGATTATGATATGCCGCTTCAACTGGCGGGTGGAGAGAATAATGCCTGGACGAATAATGATATAACCAATTACTACCTCACTGTACCTCGTCAGAATGTAGAAACCGGCTTTTGGTTGGAATCCGACCGGATGTTGAGTCTTGATTTTAGCAAACGGAGTCTGGAGGTACAGCGGGGAGTAGTAATGGAAGAATTCAAACAGCGATGTTTGAATCAGCCTTATGGGGATATCGGACATCTTTTGCGTCCTCTGGCTTATCAGACGCATCCTTATCAATGGCCTACTATTGGAAAAGAGTTGTCGCATATTGCCAATGCTACGCTGGAAGAAGTGGAGGCATTCTTTTTCCGTTTTTATGCTCCTAATAATGCTATATTAGCTGTGACCGGCAATATCTCTTTCGAAGAGGCGGTTGCTTTGACAGAAAAATGGTTCGGCTCTATTCCTCGTCGGGAAGTTCCTCAACGGAACCTGCCACAGGAGCAGGAACAGACGGAAGAGCGCCGGCTGACGGTAGAGAGAAATGTTCCTCTCGATTCTTTATTTATGGCATACCACATGCCTGCCCATTGCCATCCGGATTATTATGCATTTGATATTCTGTCGGATGTGTTGAGTAACGGGCGTTCCAGCCGTTTGAGCCAGCGTTTGGTACAGCAGAAACAATTATTCTCAAGTATAGATGCCTATATTTCCGGCAGTGTAGATGCGGGGTTATTCCATATTAGTGGTAAACCTTCGGCAGGTGTCACCCTGGAACAAGCGGAAGCGGCAGTACGGGAAGAACTGGATTTGTTGCAACAAGAATTGGTTGACGAACAGGAACTGGAAAAGGTGAAGAATAAATTTGAGTCTACCCAGATATTCGGCAACATCAATTATTTAAATGTGGCAACCAACCTGGCTTGGTACGAATTGCTTGGTCGGGCGGAGGACATGGAAAAAGAGGTCGATCGTTATCGGTCTGTCACAGCCGAACAATTGCGGGCGGTAGCTCAATCTGCTTTCCGTAAGGAGAACGGAGTAATACTTTATTATAAGAAACAACAAAATTAAATTCTCCCTTTTTATAATCTATCAGTGAAAGGGAAAAGTCCCTTTGCCTGAAAATGGAGATACGTTTAGGTAACGGAAAAGTAAATGAGACATATTTATAGTACATATAAAGAGCATTATAAAGCACTAATTTTTCTCGGACTGCCGATTGTGATCGGTCAAATAGGAGTAATCGTTCTTGGATTTGCGGATACGTTAATGATCGGACATCATAGTACGATTGAGCTGGGAGCAGCTTCCTTCGTCAATAATGTGTTCAATCTGGCGATAATTTTCAGCACGGGTTTTTCGTATGGGTTGACTCCGATTGTGGGAGGTTTGTATGGAACCCGCCAGTATGCCCCTGCGGGACAGGCTTTACGCAACAGTTTGCTGGCAAACCTGATGGTTGCATTGCTGCTGACTATCTGTATGACTGTTCTTTATCTAAATATAGAACGTCTCGGACAGCCGGAAGAATTGATTCCCCTGATTAAGCCGTATTACCTTGTTTTGCTCGCTTCACTCGTGTTTGTTATGCTTTTCAATGGATTCAAGCAGTTTACAGACGGAATTACGGATACAAAAACCGCTATGTGGATATTGCTTGGTGGAAATGTCTTGAATATCATAGGAAACTATATCCTGATTTATGGAAAGCTCGGATTGCCCGAGTTAGGTCTGTTGGGAGCAGGTATCAGCACGCTGTTCTCGCGTATCGTGATGGTGATTATATTTATCATCATCTTTATGCGTAGTCCGCGTTTTGTCCGCTATAAGATTGGCTTTTTCCGTTTGGGATGGTCACGAGCTATATTTGGACGTTTGAACGGCCTCGGATGGCCGGTTGCTTTTCAAATGGGAATGGAGACAGCCTCCTTTAGTCTAAGTGCGATCATGATCGGTTGGCTGGGTACTATCGCTCTGGCTTCTCATCAGGTTATGCTGGCTATTTCACAGTTTACATTTATGATGTATTACGGTATGGGTGCCGCTGTGGCTGTTCGTGTCAGTAATTTCAAAGGTCAGAATGATATCATCAATGTACGTCGTTCTGCCTATGCAGGTTTTCATCTGATGATGACATTGGGCGTTGTGCTTTCTTTGATTGTCTTCCTTTGCCGGAATTACTTGGGAGGCTGGTTTACCGACAGTCAGGAAGTGGCTGCTATGGTGACCTCTCTAATCTTCCCTTTCCTCGTTTATCAGTTTGGCGACGGACTGCAGATTACTTTCGCCAACGCTTTGCGTGGAATTTCAGATGTAAAACTAATGATGGTGATTGCTTTTGTCGCCTATTTCATTATTTCCCTTCCTGTAGGTTATTTCTGTGGCTTTGTGATGGGATGGGGAGTAGTAGGTGTCTGGATGGCGTTCCCTTTTGGCTTGACAAGCGCAGGATTGATGCTTTGGTGGCGTTTTCACCACATGACGAAACTCCCCGAACCTCATCCCAAAACCTGATACTAAATACTTGATACTTAAAACTTAATACTTAACCCCAATGGCTTCCTTCCGTTTTACAAAGTTGAAAATAACCGCCGGTTACACTTTGTTGCTGGCGATCCTCCTTTTCTCGCTGGTGTTTGTACATCGTGAGATGGAAGCGTTGTCGGCCGCCGACGATCAACAGAATTTAAGAACAGACAGTCTATTGACCCTTCTCCATGAGAAAGATCAAAACACGATTCAGATGTTGCGGGTGCTAAGTGAGGCAAACGACAGTCTTCTCTCTGCTTCGGAAATCGAAGAAATCATTTCCGAACAGGATTCTGTTATTACCCAGCAGCGGGTACAACATCGGGTCATAACCAAGCGTGACTCTTTAATCACTACTCCTAAAAAGAAGGGATTCTTTAAGCGACTCGCCGAAGTGTTTTCCCCTTCTAAACAAGACAGTGCCGTATTAGTAAATACATCGTTGGAAGTCGCCACCGATACCATTCTTCAACCTACCACTTCCAAAGACTCTCTTCAGCAGAAAATCCGCATGGCTACCGAAGAAAAACGACTGCAACGGAGGAAAACAATCCGGCGTACCAGTACAAAGTACCAGCGGATGAATACGCAGTTGACGGCACGGATGGATAGCCTGATTAAACAATATGAGGAAGAAATGACCTTGCGTGCCCGTCAGGATGCTGAACTTCAGCAGGAAGTGAGGATGCGGTCGGCACGTATCATCGGCGGTATCGCGGTTGGTGCTGTACTATTATCTGCTTTTTTCCTGATATTGATTATGCGGGATATCTCCCGTAGCAACCGTTACCGCCAGCAATTGGAGGTGGCGAATAAACGGGCGGAAGATTTACTGATCGCCCGTGAAAAATTGATGCTTGCCATTACCCATGATTTTAAAGCTCCGTTAGGCTCAATTATGGGATATACCGAACTCCTGTCCCGATTGACAGAAGATGAACGGCAACGATTCTACCTCGACAATATGAAAAGCTCTTCAGAACATTTATTGAAGTTAGTCAGTGACTTGCTTGATTTCCACCGACTTGATCTCAATAAAGCGGAAGTGAATCGTGTAACCTTTAACCCCTCCCAGCTATTTGATGAAATTTATGTCAGTTTCGAACCCCTGACTGCTGCCAAAGGATTAGCCTTGCAATGTCACGTCGCTCCGGAACTGAACGGAGGATATATCAGCGATCCTTTGCGACTCCGGCAAATTGTGAATAACCTTTTGTCCAATGCCGTAAAATTTACTCAAAAAGGCGAGATCAGTCTGACCGCCGGTTATGATTCTTCAAAGTTAACCATTGCCATAGCCGATACAGGAAAAGGAATGGCGTCAGAAGATCGTGAACGCATTTTCCAGGAGTTTACACGTCTTTCCGGCGCACAGGGAGAAGAAGGATTCGGGCTTGGATTGTCTATTGTGAAGAAGCTGGTTACCTTGCTTGAGGGAACAATCGACGTGCAGAGTACATTAGGTGAGGGGAGCTGTTTTACGGTCGTTCTGCCTCTGTATCCGGTAGGTAAATCCCTTACAGAGAGCGAATCTCCGGAAAGTGAATCTTCGGAGAATGAAAGTCCATACGCTCCCAAACAGTCGGCTGCCATTCCTCCCATGAAAGTCATTCGTGTGCTTTTGATTGATGACGATAAAATTCAGCTGAATCTGACTGCTGCCATGTTGAAACAGCATGGTATTGATGCGGTATGTTGTGAACAGCTGGAACAGCTGATTGAACAACTTCGCTCTTCCGTCTTCGATGTATTGCTGACAGATATACAAATGCCTGCCATTAACGGGTTTGATCTGGTAAAACTATTACGGGCTTCTAATATACCACAAGCAAAAACAATTCCTGTTATTGCTGTGACTGCCCGTAGTGAGATGGATAAAGCCGCTTTACATGAACATGGTTTTGCCGGTTGTTTGCATAAACCGTTTACAGTAAAGGAATTGTTGCTAACAGTAAATGAAGGTCAACTTTCGGCCGATGAAGCGCATATAACAGAAGATATGCAACTAAATGTAAATGCACTCACTTCTTTTTCGGAGGATGATCCTGAAGCTACACATTCCATTATCCAAACATTTATAGAGGAAACACAAAAGAGTGCTGATCGGATGGCGCAGGCATTAAATGCCAAGGAGGTGGATGAAATAGCTGCAATAGCTCACAAACTTCTTCCTCTTTTTACATTGATTGGAGCTGGGAATGCTGTAATTCTACTGAGTTGGTTGGAGGCAAGGCGTGGGGAGGACTTTTCTACGGAAATAAATGAAAAGGTTGAGAGCATTCTTCAAGAAATTCAGAAAATCTTGAAAGAGGTAAACGGTGTAGAGTGTTCGAATATTCTTAATTCTGAAATATGATTTAATGTTTATTTATTGTTTTTTTCTATCGTTTATTTCTATATTTGCTGTCTAAAACTTGCTAAATGATACGTGAGCCTGGTTTTTCTATTAATCGGAAAGATATATTTGAAAGATTGTTCAGTGATTATTACGGGATATTAGTATGTTATGCTCAAAAATATACGAAACGTGAAGATATAGCTGAAGATATCGTACAAGATGTATTTGCATCTTTGTGGGAAGAAAATCGTATATTTCCTTCGCAAGCGAATTTTCGTTCATTTCTTTATATTTCGATAAGAAATGCGGCTTTTGATTATTTGCGACATCAAAATGTAGAAAGTCGTTATATTGAAGAAGCTTTGACTGCAAATCGTTTCTTGTCGGATGATTCTTCTCAGAAAGAAGAAGTTTTTCGCTTACTCTTTAAACAGATTGATTTACTTCCGGAACGTTGTCGGGAAATATTCCTGTTACATCTGGAAGGCTATGACAATGATGCTATTGCTAAAAAATTATCGTTGTCAATAGAAACTGTTAAAACTCAAAAGAAACGTGCAATGAAAACTCTTCGGAACAATCTGAAAGAGAAATTGCAAAAAAAATATCCAGATACCTCATTTTTTATTCTTTTCTTGTACCTCGATTTATATCTATAATCGTTTGTGTAATACAAATGATAATTAGATAGTATGGAGATTGAAAAACTAATTGTTAAATACTTGGTCGGGTGTTTATCTAAAGAAGAAGACCAAATTCTAAGAAAATGGCTGCAAGAGGATGAATCTCATCAGAGTTTTTTTCAGAAAATCAACTTGGATAAGACTGCTGTTGAGGATTATCGTCAATATCATCGTTTTGATGCTAAATCGGATGAGGCTTTCCGTAAAGTATGGACCTCTTTACATAAGGGAACTAGAAGGATATCAACGCAAAGAAAAATAGGCTTTTTTTCTCGTCGTTGGTTGAAGATTGCTTGTGCTCTACTGATATTGCTATTTTCTGTAGGGGGAGGACTCTATTTTTACTATGAGGCATCACGAATAACTCCTGGAGAGTCAAAAGCAATATTGACTTTAGAAGATGGTAGTGCTAAACAATTGAAAAAATCTGGGCAAGAACATTGGATTTATATAGGTGATACGCCTATTGCAAGAGAGTATGATGGGATGATTGTTTATCATATTCCAGAAACATCAAAAGTAGAAATAAGTCAACAGAATACTTTGTCTGTTCCACGTGGAGGAGAATTTCGATTAACTTTATCGGATGGAACAAGGGTACATTTGAATTCTTTATCAGAGTTGAAATATCCGGTTAGTTTTAAAGGTATGAATGAACGGACTGTAGAATTGAAAGGGGAGGCGTTTTTTGAAATAGCAAAAGATTCATTGCATCCATTTAAAGTAGAAACTCAAGGAATTTTGATACAGCAGTTTGGGACGGCGTTTAATGTGAAGTCTCGTGTGGAAGGAAAAGTTGAAGTTGCTTTAGTGCAGGGTAGCATTGGAATTTATACTCAATCTCAAAAGTTGCATAAACTATCACCTGGACAGCTAGCCATATGGGATGCTTCTACGGATCTTTTATCAGTTGAAAATAAAGATTTGTTATTAAATACCGCTTGGCATTCTAATCGTTTTATTTTTTATGATGAGAGTCTGGGAAGTCTGATGGAAGAACTTGCATTGTGGTATAATGTAGATGTTGATTTCTTAGATAAATCATTGAAAGAACTTCATTTCACAGGCAGTTTGTATCGATATGACGATATAGCTGTCATTTTGAATGCTATCGAAGAGACAGTAAATGTTGACTTTAAGATTTCCGGACTTCGTATTAAAATTGATCGGAAGAATAAATAATAATATATAAGTGATTATGAGAATTCTAATTATTATAATGTTGCTATGTACAACATTGATCCCTAATTACCTGTATGCCATTTCTCATGAAAATTATAGTGAGGAATCGTTCTTGTTCGTTGGTGAAGATTATATGCAAGAGAATTATAAGGTAACGTTACATTTGAGTGGTGTTTCTGTTAGTACATTGTTTAATGAGATCCAAAAACAGACCAAACTGGATTTTGTTTATAATACAGAATTATTGGAGACTATAACACCGATTTCCGTTACGGCAGAAAAGGAATCTGTTTTTGATGTTTTGAATCGTTTGTTTAATGGAACAGGTTTTATTTTTAAAAAGTCTGGCAATATTATCACTGTTAATAAAAAAGAAGAACTACAGCAGGATGATAAATTCTTAGTAACAGGAGAAGTAAAGGATGATGCCGGTGAACCATTAGTTGGTGTAACTATACAACAAAAGGATACTCGTAATATTACGATAACGGATATGGATGGACGCTATTCAATTCAAGTGTCTAGTAAGGCAGAGGCTTTTTTAACTTTTTCATTTGTGGGGATGAAAACGAAAACAGTACCCGTTAAGGGAAGAGTACTTAATGTAAAACTTGTTCAGGATGCGATTTCTATTGATGATGTCGTGGTTGTAGGAGCGTATGGTACAGCACAAAAGAGGTTAGACCAAGTCGGTAGTGCTTTTCAAGTGAATGCTGACCAGTTAAAAGCACTACCAGCTTTACGAGTGGATAAAATGTTGGATGGCTTGATTCCGGGAGTGAAAATTGATCCGAATACAGATTCACCGGATAATACACGTGCACGCTACAATGTAAGGGTTCGTGGAGATGCTTCTCTATCTGCTTCGAACGAGCCATTGTGGGTTGTGGATGGGACTCCTATTTATACAGGTGAACATACTAATTTGATTCCTGGAATGAGTACGACTATTAGTCCGTTATCTTTTATCAATCCTGATGATATTGAGTCAATAACAGTACTAAAGGATGCTACGGCAACTTCCATTTACGGAGCGAATGGTGCAAACGGAGTCATATTGATAACAACTAAAAAAGGAAAAGAAGGTGACTTGCGTATTCATTTAACGGCTCAATATGGGGTTGCAAAGATTGATAAGAGCACTAGTCCGAAAGTTCTGAATGCCAATCAATATCTAATGTTAGCTAAGGAAGCTTATCAAAATGCAGGGAACGATTTAAAATACTTTCCCTATACTGATAATGAAATGAACAAATACAGCCTTACAAATACAGATTGGACAGATGTGTTTTATGATACCGCTAATACTTTTCAAACAAATTTATCTTTAATGGGAGGAGCTCGGAATACGGCGTATTATTTATCAGCTTCTTATTTAGAGAATACAGCAACGGTGAAAGGGAATAAACAACAGCGTTTTTCTATTCGTTCTAATTTGGATTTTACTTTTCTTCGAAAGTTTAAGGTCTCGGTTGATCTTGCTACTTCTTATAATGTGAACGATTTGTTTAATCCAGGAAGGGATTATTATGAGTACTTACCGATATTTGAACCATATAATGAAGATGGAACTTTTCGTCTTTACAATAAGGTTATATCCGGAAAAGAAACGGATGGAAGTCCTAAATGGTCGGAAAACCGTTTCTTGAACAGTGTAGCGGAAAGGGAAGAGAATATTTACAATCAAAAGACTTTATATACGAATGCCAATTTAATGTTGAGGTATGATATTCTTTCAGGGTTATCTTACACAGGACAATTTGGTGTTGATTATCAGTCTGGTAAGGAAGAAATTTATTATGCTCGTACTAATTGGTCCGGAATGACGAGCGCTGATGGTCCGATAGGTTATTCCACTAGAAATTCATTAAATATGATGAACTGGACTACTGTACATCGCATTAATTATAAGCAGTCTTTTGATAAACATGATATAAGTGGATTATTGGGGATTGAGGCTGGTTCACAGGACTATGTGACACTTGGAGTTACAGGGTCAGGCTTCATAAATGATCATATTCAAGATGTGTCTTATGCAAAAGAGCGTAAAGGGACTAATACTAGTAAGACGAAACGCAAAGCTTCTATGTTAGGACAGCTTAGTTATTCTTACGATCATCGATATTATGTGACATTAAATGGACGTAGAGACGGAAATTCACAATTTGGGTCAGATGTACGCTGGGCTAATTTTGGTTCTATAGGAGTTTCTTGGAATATTCAGAATGAGAGTTTCTACAATATTCCATGGATGAATATTTTGAAAATAAAAGCTAGTTATGGAGCAAATGGAAATTCCCGCTTAGGTTCTCAGGAAGCTCTTGGCTTATATTCTTATGGGGAAAGTTATTCTTATGCAGGAGAAATAGGTGGTGTTATGTCGGGGTGTCCAAACAGCCGTTTGAGTTGGGAAACTACTTATATGACAAATATAGGTGTTCGTGTACGCTTGTTCGATCGTTTGGATATAGAAGTTGAAGGGTATCATAATAAGACAACTAATTTGTTGAGTAATTTAGATGTTTCTCGAACGACAGGTGATACTCGTGTGTATAGAAATGTGGGAACAATATTAAATAAAGGGATTGAAGTGACTATAACTAGTCACAATTTCCGGCCGAAGAAAGATGGTGATTTCAGTTGGTTAACTGATCTGAATCTAGCACATAATAGTAATAAACTCTTAGAACTATATAATGGCATTCAGAAAAATATGGGTGAGATGGTTTGGAGGGAAGGATATGACATACATACATATAACTTAGTACGCTGGGCTGGAGTTGATCCTCGTGATGGAGCACCTTTGTGGTATGATGCAAAAGGGAATATAACACGAATTTACAGTACGGATAACCGAGTCCCGTATAAGAGTTCAACTCCTGTTCTAGCTGGTGGCTTGACAAATACTTTAACGTACAAAGATTTTAGTTTACGTTTTATGTTCAATTATTCAATAGGAGGCTACGGATTTACATCTTTCGGTAGGGCAAGTAATTCGGATGGGTTGAATATAATGACGGAAAATCAGTCTATTGACCAGTTGAATCGTTGGCAAAAATCTGGTGATTTAGCACTGAACCCTAAACCAATATGGGGAGTCTCTACTCAGTCGGTGATGAACTCTACCCGTTATTTGTATAACAAAACTCAGGTTCGTTTGCAGAATCTAGTATTTTCCTATCGAATTCCCCGGACAATTCTACATTCGACTGGCTTAAAAGATTGTTCTATTTCCTTGATTGGAGATAATTTATGGGTCTGGACCCCTTATTCGGGAAAGGATCATAATTCTTATAAAACATGTATGAGTGGTTATCCGATGGAAAGATATTTCTCGATAGCACTAAATATAGGATTATAATTAAATAGGTTTAAGATAACATGAAAAAAAGAATATATCTACTAGTCGGTGCTTTATGCATCATTATGCAATTGATTAGCAGTTGTACCAATTTTTTAGAAGTTGAAGAAAAAGGAAAAACGACAATCCCTTCATTCCTTTCAGATCCTGACGGACTGAATGCAGGGCTGGTTGGCGCATATAATAAGATGTATGCTTATTATGACAATGAGTTTACAAAATATCCGGATGTTGCCGGAAATATGTTATCAATGAAGTATGTCTCTGCAGGAGCAGATATGCTTGATCAGTATAATTTTACTTCTGATGCTTTACAAGAGACAGGAGCTGTAGGGTATATTTGGCGTAAAATATATGAAGCCTTGGCAAATGTTAATAATGTAATTCAATATCAGCCTCAGGTGATCTCAGCTTATCCGAATGCAAAGGATATGTGTCAACGTATTCTCGGAGAAGCTTTATTCTTGAGGGCATTGTGTCATTTCGATTTATGTAGGGTATATGCACAGCCTTATAATTACACGTCAGATGCTTCACACTTAGGAGTTCCTATTCTATTAAAAACTCCAGGTCCCGATGATAATGTTTCCAGAGAGAGTGTGAAGAAAGTATACTTACAAATTTTAGCAGATTTGGAACGAGCTGCCGATTGTTTCAGGGGCATTGAAGCAAATGGAATATATTATGCTTCTTTACAAGCGGTCAACGCATTATATTCGAGAGTCTATTTGTATATGGAAGATTGGAATAACGCCCTGAAGTATGCAAAACTGGCAATTGGAACAGGGCAACTGTCTCAAGGAGATACCTATTTAAATATGTATCAGGATCTTTCTACTGCGGGAGAAGCTATCTTTCGGTTGAATGGAATAGATCAATCAGGAAAATTAAAGGCTTTTTATGATGCTTCCTGTGTTCCCGCAGATACATTATTTACGTTATTCGATGAAGGGGATATCCGTCTTGGCTTACTTAGAAATAAGGATGGAATAGCTTATTGTTCCAAATATTATTCTCTAAAACAGCCGGATAACCAAGTGAATAGGGATGATCCATTTGTTTTTCGTCTTTCCGAAATGTATATGAATGCTGCTGAAGCAGCTTGGCATCTGAAAGATTATACAGCTGCTTCCGGATATATTAAATCTATTTTGGAGCGTGCTGTAGATACAGACTATGCAGTCAATGTACTTAGTCAATATTCAGACGCAAAACTGATACAACTGATAGAGAAGGAACGTGTAAAGGAACTCTGTTTTGAGGGACATAACTTCTTTGACATTATACGCTGGAAGCAGGATCTTAAACGTGAGGAAAACACGAATTCTTCAGTGGAAAAGATCGTTTATCCTAGTGATTATTTTGTATTGCCTATTCCGCAAGTAGAATTGAATGCGAATACAAATATGCAACCCAATCCGACAGTAAACAATTAAAATAAATCATTTATGAGATCACTATACTTTATATTACTAATAAGCTGCTTTTGGGCATGTACTACTGATGAGAAAGAGCCTTATGATACGCCTTTTATTCATATTATGACAGATAAAGGTGTATCTAAAGTTATTGTCAAGTCTGATGTGAATAACATCAATACTTACAGTGTGTATCTAAGTTCGAAACCTCTGACTGAGAATCTGGAAGTGAACTATCAAGTCATAGTGGGAGATGGTCTGAAATCAGGTGTTGATTTTGAACTGGTAACAAAGGGTAGTACATTAACTTTTCTACCGGGTATTTATGATATGCCCATACGCATCCGATGGATGCCAAATCATTTAGATGAGAACAAAGACAATACAATAACCATTCGTTTGACTGGCAATAATCAAGGACTGACTATGGGACTTCCAGGTCCCGACGGGTTACAGCGCGAACTGGTGATAGAGAAACAGAATTAATGAAGGAGTAGAATGAAAAAGTTTTTGTGGCTGATTTTTATAGGCTTATTACTAAGCCCTGTTGTATACGGGCAATCATCAGAGTTCTTACAATATGATAAGAATCTGATTGTAGGAAAACTGGATAATGGATTAACCTATTATATTTACCCGAATACGAATCCCAAAGGGGAAGCCGTTTATCGTTTGTTTGTGAAGGCTGGCTCCGTCATGGAGAAGGAGAATCAACGGGGATTGGCTCATTTTCTAGAACACATGGCATTTAATGGTAGTTATCATTTCCCCTCTGATGGTATGGTTCGTTTCTTAGAGTCGAAAGGAGCCAAATTCGGGAAAGATTTAAATGCGCACACCTCGTTTAATGAGACTGTGTATAAATTGCAGTTGCCTTCATCCAATCCTCAAATGGTAGATTCAACATTAACTATCTTAGCTGATTGGGCAGGCGGGCTTTCTATCGATTCAATGCAGGTAGAAAAAGAACGTGGAGTTATACTTTCGGAATGGTTGTCGAAGAGAGATGCCAAACGCGATAGTGATACAGCTTTTCTATTGGAACTTCTGAATGGTTCGCACTATTCCGAACGAATGACTATTGGTGATACGGCTGTCATTAGAAACTGTAAACGAGAGGATATTCTGGATTATTATCAAACATGGTATCATCCTTCACTAATGGCTGTGGCCGTTGTAGGTGATATAAATCCCGAACAGGTTAAGATGCTTATAAAGGAGAAATTCGGGAAACTATCGTCTGTAGCCTCTCCTACTTGGAAGCAATGCCATATTCCTGTTTATAAAAAGGAAGCGGTAAGGATACTTACCAATGAATCGCTGAAAACAATAGAATTGGATATGATTCAGTTGCTGCCACTTTCAAAACCGGTTCGGACGGCAAAGGATTATAAGGCTTATTTGACCCGAACATTATTGAATCGCCTTTTTAAGATGCGAATGAATGCTTGGGCTTTTGAAAATCCTTCTTATAGGAAAGCCAGTATTCAGTACTCAAGTTTTCTGAATGCAACTGGGGTATTGTTATGTTCGGTAGAACTACTACCTGGCAAAATGGAAAAAGGTATTTCGGAGTTTATTGCACAGCAACAGCAAATCTTTCGTTATGGGTTTACTGAGACGGAAATAGAACATGCCAAAAAGGTTATTTATAATAACTTGGAGAATAAACTTCAAAATCAGCAAAGTCCTGCTTCCGTTGAATTGATGAACGATATTTATGCAGATTTTTATGTAGGAAATAGATTTACCTCATTACAAGAAGAGTATCGATTAGTTCAACGATATTTTCCAGAACTAGACTCTGTTGCTTTGGTTAGGAATTTGGCAAAAGTATATTCACCCCAAAAGATGCATTATCTATTGCGAGCAAATGAAAAAGCTAATGAGGAAGTGAATGGAGATGCGACTTTGATGTCAATTATAAAAGAAGCCAGAAAACAATCTTCGAAACGGTATAATAAATACTTTTCTGTACCGGATGAATTATGTCAATTACCGTCGGGGGGACATATTGTCAGAGAAGAAAATATACCGGAGATAGGAGCTGTGTCTCTTTGGCTAAATAATGGTACGCGCGTTATATTTAAGTCTTCAGAACTCGATAAGGGGAAGGTGTTGTTGACTGGTTTTCGGAAAGGTGGGCTTTATTCTTTAGATTCTCTGCATTATTATACAGGTATATTCGCTCCCAGTATTATCTCACTTTCCGGAGCTGGGAATTTTTCAAGGGATGCATTGAACTATTTTCTGGCAGGAAACTCTGCTTCTATGCGTCTACTTGTTGATAAGACACGTACTGGACTAGCTGGAGTATCACAGGTAAAGGATATGGAAACAATGTTCCAACTACTCTATACCAAATGGATGTACCCTCAGTTGGATACAGCAATTTGTAAACAAACAATAGAGAAGACAAAAGAAAATTATCGTGTCAAACAAAAAAGTCCGACGGAGGTTTTTCAGGAAGAATTAATGTGGCTTTTGAACGGACGAAATTACACAAATACAATACTTTCTGATTCTTTAATAACACGATATGTAAAGCAAGAGGATATGCTTCCTCTATTCAATCGTTTTTATGGTGCAGCGAAAGATTACACTTTTGTTATTTTGGGAGACTGTACTATAGAAGATATAAAGCCGTTAATCACTATATATATCGGTGGATTACCTAAAGGATCGAATGATACAGATTGGCGTTATACAGAACGTAATATACCTCATAAATCCCGTTCATTGATACATCACACGGGGGATTCTCCTAAAGCATCAGTTTCATTGATTTTCCAGCAAGACAGTTTGTTAGAGGAGTTTAGCTCATTCACATTGAAATCGAATGTAATGAAAGCGATGTTGCGCACTTGTTTACTTAACCGTTTGCGTGAGGAAATGGGAAAAGTCTATAGTGTAAGCGTAGCTTCAAGTGCGGGTCTATATCCTTCTTTCTTATCACGAACGATGATTGGATTTGTCTGCTTGCCAGAGGATGTTGATAGTTTGGTTAATGCTACACAAGAAGAATTACAAAGACTTTATGAATATCCGGAATCATTTGAAGGCATATTAATGGATGTTAAGAGTAATCTTTTGAAAGATTTTGAATTGGATAAACAAAAAAACTCTTTTTGGACTTCTTGGATTCGCAATTCCATATTCAATCAACAGGAGGATTGGAAATATCTGAATGATTATGCACAAACTGTAAATAGTATAACAGCAAAAGATATTTCTTCTTTTGCAAAATCTTTATTGAGCACTACTCCTATGATAAAAGCTGTACTTTACCCTAAGAATTAGTAATAATATGATTGTATAACAGGACTCCGGTCCACAAATATTTATGATATGAATAGAATGAAAGATTTATTTTGGATGGCAGTAATTGTTTTGTTTGCTGCGTTTTCATCTTGTTCGGATGACAAGAATGATGGGACAGATGAAGGAGTTGAAGCTAAGCTGTTAACCTTTGGGTTTTATGCTGAAGATAATTCAAGTATATTATCAGATGATTATATAGCTACCCTATCTTCCACAACAGCTAAGGTTACTATGCCTGCATTTATAGACAAAAGTGCACTTGTTGCTCGCTTTACGACGAATGATGGTAATATAGTCTTAGTGGATGGGGTTACACAAGTTAGCGGTGCTACTGCCAATGATTTTACAGCTCCTGTAGATTACATTGTTAGTAATGGAAAACAGAATGTAAAGTATACGGTAACAGTTGCTAAGTCTTCTAATATGGCTTGGGTAAGAATGCCGGACTTTACAGCGACATCAGTTTTTAGTGGATCTGTTTTAAAAATAAACCCCGTGGATCAACTTCCATATCTTGGTTTTAAACTAAAAGAAGAAGAGAAAATGGCTGTCATAAAACTTGTTGATGGTACAACTTGGACAGCAGTTGGTTCTTTAGAGGGCTTTGGAGGAGAAGTTAGTTTGTCAAATTATGATTTTGATATTGACAAGGACGGAACTCCTTATGTTGTTTATTCTGATAACAGCGCTACCACAGTTGCAGGTGCTGCGTCTTTAATGAAATGGAATGGGACTACCTGGAATTATGTAGGTAATCAAGGATTTGTAAATGCTCAATCACAGCAATTACATTTAAGAGTATTAGATAATGGAGAGGCTATTGTTTCACAAGTGAACAATAGCAACAAAGTTTCTTTCCCAAGACGAGTATTGGTTATGTCTATTTATCAAAACAGTTGGGCGAGTAGTGAATTGCCACTTTTGGCTTCTGGGACTCCAGTCTATAATTGTAATCTTGCTAAGACAGAGCATGCCGCCTATTTGTTAGTGATTAATCGTGGGACAGTAGCAGGTGTAAATTATGGTCATTCAGTGTATGAATATAAAAATGGAACATGGAGTATTCTATTAAATAATTATGTAGAACCAAATGCTACTCAGACTGGCATTGTTGGACTGGATATTGAAGCGGAAGAAAATGGTACACTTTATATCTTAACAAGTGATGATGCTGTGACATCAGGTGTGTATAACTTGAGACTAAAGAAATATGATCCGGTAACAAAACAATGGTCTACAGTAGGGGGAAATCCATTGCCTTTGGATTTTAAAACCTCAACTTCAACTTCAGTGGCCATATCAATAGCTCCTGATGGTACTCCTTTTGTTGCCTACAGAGATGAACAAGATCAAGATTATCCAAAGGTTATTTATTTGGATAATGAAACTAAGCAATGGTCAGATCCTCATAAATTAGCAGATATTGCTTCTAGTAATTTGAATATAGCTTTTTCCTCCACAGGAGTTGGATATATTTCATTTACAGATGCCAATAACCATGCTATAGTTTTTAAATATACAGATAAGTAAATGCTATGCTTTTAATAAAATAATGTAAATGCGAGGAAGGGCATAAATGGTTTTACCTTAAGATGTCCTTCCTTGTTTTTATATTAATAAAATGAAAAAATGAAAAAGTTCATGATTATATATATATTCTTCTTATTTGGCAGTCTTGTTTCCACAAAATGCTTGGCTCAAGATGCTGCTTGGATAGAAGGTTGTGTCTATGAAGATAGTAATCAAAATGGGATTCAGGACAAAGGAGAAAAAGGTATTTCGGGAATAGCCATATCTAATGGAGATACTGTTCTACTTGCAGATAAACAAGGACATTTCAGAATCAGACTTTCTAAGGGAAACAGTATCTTTCCGATTTTTCCGAATAATTGGACACTATTGTCTAATCAAATAGTAAATTCAGGATTTTATTATTGGAATAGTCATGGGGATACCGAGACGCAACAAATCAATTTCGGATTGAATAAGAAAAAGGTGAATAAGCATTTCTCAATAAACGCAATAGGAGATGTACAAGTCGGTAATTCTCAGGAGTTGGATTATGCTTCACGTTCTTTATGGTCAGAACTTTTGCAAGCAAATTCGTCTTCGTTCAATATATTTCTAGGTGATTTAGTGAATAATAATTTAAATTTATTTCCCGCTATCAAACAAATGATGGAACTATTGCCTGTACAATCATGGACAGTTATAGGTAATCATGATCGGGATGCTGATTCTATAAGGATTAATCAAACCTTTTCATATAATACAGCTTTTGGATCAGCTACTTATGCTTTTAACGAAGGAAACGTACATTTTATTGTTCTCAATAATGTCTATGGTAAAGGAACACGTTCATATATAGGTAAGATTTCTGATAGTCAATTGCGCTTTGTCTCAAATGATCTGAAACTTGTACCTAAAAGTGCTCAGATCGTACTTTGTATGCATATTCCATTAGTACATACTATTAATTCTTCCGCATTGATTGAGATATTAGAAGGACGAGGGAATGTTTTAGCTTTGGCTGGACACATGCATCAGGTGGAGAGGAATTTTTTACATGGTCAGGATGTTTGTGTACATGAATTAGTAACAGGGGCTTCTTGTGGTTTCTGGTGGGTGGGAGAAAAGGATTGGGAAGGTATTCCGTCTGCTTTGATGCAATGTGGTACTCCTCGTAATTATTTTGTTTTTGATTTTACAGAGAAAGGCTATTCTTTCCGGTATAAGGGCATAGGGATGGATGCTTCCCGACAGATGAATATTTGGATTGCTGGTATTGACTCGACAGATGTTTATGTCGATGAATTGAGAAACAAACACCAGGGAGAAATGCTTGTAACTGTTTATGGAGCTTCAGATAGTACAGTAGTACGTTGTCGTTTGGATAATGGTGAATGGTTGTTATGTGAGAAGAAAGAAGAACTTGATGTGAATGTAGCAAGAGTGAGAAATTGGAATCAGCTAAAAATATATCCAACTCGTTTTAATCGTAGAAATCCGTTCAGAAGGCAATCTTCTCCTCAAATTTGGGGACTACGATTACCTAAAGAGTACTGTGAAGGTGTTCATTTGATTGCTGTTGAGGCTTCTGATCAATGGGGATTTAAAGCTAGTGGCGAACGCTGCTTTTATTATCAAAGATAGTATTCTTATTAAGGAATTCTGTATATCTGTAAATCGAGCCGATATCTGTCTTACTGGATAATCGGACACATTGGGTTACATGATTAACAAGTAACTTCATCTCTTTTACTATGATATAAATGAAGCAATATAAGTCGCTTCCGGTGAAGTCCGAAAAAACAAAATACTTATATTTCTTTTGTTGCAGAACATTTTGCTCCTGACGTCAACCTTTTTTCGGAATAATTTGTTTACTTTGTGTCACCTTATTTACACTGACACATTTTACATGAAACGAAAATGGATACGTTGGGTAAGCTGGATACTGCTTACTCCTATAATACTCTTTGTAATACTAATGGTATTGCTTTATGTACCTCCCGTTCAGAATCTTTTGCGTCGGGAGGTTACTGCATACGCCTCTAAAGCAACTGGCATGCAGATTCAGGTGGAGCGGATAGACCTTCGTTTCCCACTTAATCTGTTGGTACGTGGCGTGGAGGTCATTCAACAGCCGGACACCCTTTTATCTTTAGAAAGCCTCAATGTCCGTGTACAGGCATGGCCGTTGATAAAAGGAAAAGTTGAAGTGGATGAAGTGACTTTGAGCCGGGTAGCCGTTAATTCAGCCGATTTGATGGAGGGAATGAAGATCAAAGGCGTTTTGGGACGTTTCTTCCTGCAAAGTCATGGCGTCGATCTGTCTAATGAACTAGCGGTAATCAATCAGGTCGAACTATCCGACACTCACGTGCAGCTACTGATGAATGATACCACAACTACGCCCAAAGATACCACAGCTTCTGCTCCGATCAACTGGAAAGTAGCTCTTCATCAGTTGAAATTGAAAAATGTATCGTTCAGTATGCAACTTCCTGCTGATTCCATGCGTATGGCGGCCCATATTGGAGAAGCAGCCATCGATGATGCTCAAGCAGATTTGAAGAATCAATACTACGACTTGAAGAAGTTCTTATTATCGGGAACCTCCGCCAGCTATGATACCGGAACAGCTCAACCGGCAGAGGGCTTCGACGCTTCTCATATTGCCGTCCGGGATATTCGCATCGCTCTGGATTCTTTGCTGTATAAAGGGAGGGATATGAACGCAGTCATTCGTGAATTTACCATGAACGAACGTTCCGGATTGAGCGTCACTTCCCTGACGGGTAGAGCCTACTCCAATGATTCTGTTATCTGTGTTCCCGGTTTGAAACTGAACACTCCCCATTCTGAAATCGATTTATCTGCCCATACCTATTGGGAACTGGTCAATATCCCCACTACGGGACGCTTATCCGCCCGTCTCAATGCCTATATCGGCAAAGAAGACGTCATGCTATTTGCCGGCGGTCTGCCCGAAAGCTTCAAAGAAGCCTATCCATTCCGCCCGCTCGTCATCCGTGCCGGCACGGACGGCAATCTGAAAGAAATGCAGATTTCCCGTTTTACGGTAGACCTGCCGGGTGCTTTTGCATTGGAGGGCGGTGGTCTTTTGGAAAACCTCGCCGACAGCCTCACACGCACCGGAACCATCGGCCTGAAAATGACCACTCAAAACCTGAACTTCCTGACCGCTCTGTCGGGAGAAGCGCCTAATGGTACGCTTGTCATTCCTGACAGCATGAATCTGGTGGCGAAAGTGGATATCAAAGGTCCTGAATATAAAGCAAATCTCCGTTTGAAAGAAGGACAAGGAGCTATGGACGTGAATGCAGCCTTGAATACCACTACCGAAGTCTATAAGGCTGATCTGAAAATAGACAATCTGCAACTTCATAGTTTCCTCCCGAAAGACTCTATCTATGAACTTTCTCTTTCGGCTGCGGCTAATGGTCGTGGATTAGATGTCATGTCCTACCATTCATTTGCCAAATTGAATCTTTCATTAGATCAGCTTCATTATGCTAAATACCATCTTTCCAATCTTGATCTGACGGGAGAACTTAAAGGCGCATTGGTCACTGCACATCTGACAAGTGACAATGCTTTATTGAAAATGACAACGGATGCTGAATACAATCTGGCACACAGCTACCCCGACGGTAAAATAACGATTGATGTCACCCAACTGGATTTGCATGAACTGGGAATCATGCCGGAGCCAATGAAGCGTCCGCTGACTTTTAACTTAGTTGCCGAAGCCCGTCGGGATTTAGTTTCGGCACATTTAATCTCCGGAGATATGAAACTCGATTTGAGTGCACGTTCCGGTGTTAATCCTTTGATTCGCCAGTCCACTCATTTTGTGGATGTACTGATGAAGCAGATCGATGAGAAAGCCTTGAATCACGCTGAATTACGCAAAGCATTGCCAACTGCTATTTTCTCTTTCTCCGCAGGACAAGAGAACCCTTTGGCATATTTCCTGGCTACCAAGAAGATAGCTTACCATGACGCTTCAGTGAAATTCGGAACGGCTCCCAACTGGGGAATCAATGGAAAAGCCGCTATCCACGCCTTGAAAGTAGATACCTTGCAATTGGATACCATCTTCTTTACCGTCAAACAAGATACCACACTCATGAAATTGCGTGCCGGAGTTATTAACGGTCCCAAGAATCCGCAATTCTCCTTCTCTACCACACTGACGGGAGAAATTCGTGATCGGGATGCCGAATTGCTGGTAGACTTTAAGAATGGAAAAGGAGAAACAGGAGTATTGCTCGGTGTCAATGCACGTCCCTTGTTCGAGGGCAAAGGAAAAGGCGATGGACTGGCTCTCACCTTGATTCCGGAAGAACCGATAATCGCCTTCCAGAAGTTTCATTTCAATGAAAATCATAATTGGATTTATGTGCATAAGAATATGCGTGTATACGCCAATGTAGATATGTGGGATGACGAAGGAATGGGATTCCGTGTACATTCTGTACGGGGAGACACCGTTTCTCTACAGAATATTGATGTGGAAATCCGAAGAATCAGTTTGGCTGATTTGAGCAGTGTACTTCCTTACTTCCCGGAAATAACCGGTTTATTCTCTGCGGAAGCGCACTATGTACAGACCGAAAAGGATCTTCAACTTTCGGTTGAAGCAGCTATTGATGAATTGACTTATGAACGTCAACGAATTGGTGACGTGACAGTGGGAGCCACCTGGCTGCCGGGCGAACAGGGAAAACAATACCTGAACGCCTATCTGAATCACGACAAAGTGGAAGTGATGGTGGCGGATGGTAAGCTGGTTCCAACCCAGACAGGAAAAGACAGTCTGGAAGTAAACGTTACTCTGGAGCATTTCCCGCTACGTGTAGCTAACGTATTTATTCCTGATAAAATGGCTACGCTGGCCGGTGATATGGATGGTAATCTGAATATTGCGGGTAGCACCGAACAGCCTTTGATAAATGGCGAACTGATATTGGATAGCGTTTCTGTCCTTTCCCGCCAATATGGTGCTAATTTCAGGTTCGACGACCGTCCGGTACAGATAAAGAATAATCGGTTGGAATTTGATAAATTCGCTATCTATACAACAGGAAAAACTCCATTCACGATTGACGGTTATGTTGATTTCAGGGATATGTCCCGACCGATGGCAAATCTGAATCTGCTGGCGCAGAACTATACGCTTCTGGATGCCAAACGCACTCGTGAGAGTCTGGTCTACGGAAAAGTCTTTGCCGATTTCCGGGCAACAGTGAAAGGGCCGTTGGATGGATTGAACATGCGTGGAAACATGAGCCTGCTGGGTAATACAGACGTTTCCTATATCTTGACCGACTCACCGTTGACGGTACAGGATCGTTTGGGAAGTCTGGTAACCTTTACTTCGTTTAGCGACACCACTACGGTTGTTCAACAAGAAGTGCCGACTGTTTCTTTAGGCGGGTTGGACATGGTGATGATGGTACATATCGATCCATCCGTCCGTTTGAAAGTCGATTTAGATGCAAGCAATGACAATCGTGTCGAACTGGAAGGGGGAGGTGACCTCTCTATGAAATATACTCCGCAAGGTGATCTGACATTGACCGGACGCTATACGTTGAGCGGCGGTTTGATGAAATATGCTTTACCTGTCATTGCCGCCAAAGAATTTGCTATCGATAACGGTAGCTATGTGGAATGGACAGGAAACCCTATGGACCCGATGTTGAACTTCAAAGCAACCGATCGTATCCGTGCTTCTGTTTCCGAAGGAGAGAATGGCGGAACACGTTCGGTTAATTTCGATGTGTCCATTGTCGTCAAGAACCGGCTGGATAATCTTTCCTTTGCATTTGATGTATCTGCTCCCGAAGATGCAACCATACAAAACGAGTTGACAGCCATGGGGGCGGAAGAGAGAGGTAAACAAGCCCTCTATATTATGGTTATGAAAACCTATCTTGGCACCGGATCGATTGGTGGCGGAGGTGGTGGATTGGGTAAACTGAATATGGGTTCCGCACTGAACTCCGTATTAAGCAGCCAAATCAACTCATTGATGGGAAATCTGAAAAATGCCAGTGTTTCTGTCGGTATCGAAGATCACGATTTGTCGGATACGGGTGGTAAGCGTACGGATTACAGTTTCCGTTATTCACAACGTCTCTTTAACAACCGTTTCCAGATTGTAATCGGAGGTAAGGTTTCTACAGGTGAGAATGCGACGAATGATGCGGAATCCTTTATCGACAACATCTCTCTGGAATATCGTTTGGATAGAACCGGAACCCGTTATGTCCGTCTGTTCTACGATAAAAACTACGAGAGTGTACTCGAAGGCGAGATTACGGAAACCGGAGTCGGTCTGGTACTTCGCAAGAAACTGGACAAACTCAGTGAACTGTTCATCTTTAAGAAAAAGAAGTAAACATGAAAGGGATATATAGTAACATATTAGCAAGTTGTCTGATTGGTATCATTTTGTTTTCGGGCTGTTCGGTGACAAAACACCTGCCTGAAGGGGAGGTACTTTATACCGGAGGAAAAACGGTGGTAGAGAATAAGTCGGCAACACCGGTAGGAGAGACGGCTTTAACAGAGATTGATGCGGCTCTTGACAAAACTCCCAGTACAAAGATGTTAGGAGGCCTTCTGCCTATTCCTTTTAAAATGTGGATGTATAACGACTTTGTGAAATATAAAAAGGGATTTGGAAAGTGGATGTTCAACCGCCTGGCTGCCAACCCTCCGGTATTTATTTCCACTGTCAACCCGGAAGTGCGTATCAAGGTGGCTACTAACCTGCTCCGTGATTATGGTTATTTTAATGGGAAAGTGACTTATGAAACCTTGGTGGATAAGAAAGACAGCCTGAAAGCAAGCATTCTTTATACGGTTGACATGAAGAACCCTTATTTTATTGATACGGTCTATTATCAACGTTTCACTCCCCAAACTTTACGTATAATGGAACGGGGACGCCGGATGTCCTATATAAGTCCCGGTGAGCAGTTTAACGTGGTCGATCTGGATGAAGAACGTACCCGTATCAGTACGCTGTTGCGTAACCGGGGATATTTTTATTTCCGTCCCGACTATATGACTTATCAGGCAGATACAACCTTAGTTCCCGGAGGACACATCAGTCTTCGTTTGATTCCTGTGTCAGGGTTGCCTGCTGCTGCGCAGCGTCCTTACTATGTAGGAGATGCTTCCGTCTATTTATACGGGAAAAATGGAGAAATGCCGAATGATAGCATGTTGTACAAGAATCTGAATATTCATTTCTATAAGAAACTGCAGGTTCGCCCGAACATGCTTTATCGGTGGTTGAACTATCAGCAATTTGTGCGGAATACACAGATGCGTGCTTCCAATCGTACCCGGCTTTACAGCCAGTATCGGCAGGAACAGATTCAGGAGAAGCTCAGTCAGCTGGGAATATTCAGTTACTTGGATCTGCAATATGCTCCAAAAGATACAACAGCCGTTTGCGATACCTTGCAAGTGACGATGCAAGCTACTTTTGCCAAGCCGCTGGATGCCGAACTGGAATTGAATGTCGTAACCAAGAGTAACGACCAGACCGGCCCGGGAGCCTCATTCGGCGTCACCCGGAACAATGTGTTCGGAGGTGGAGAAAGCTGGAATGTAAAGCTGAAAGGTTCTTATGAGTGGCAAACCGGCGGAGGAGAGAAGAGTTCTCTGATGAATAGCTGGGAGATGGGAGTTTCTACTTCTTTGACTTTCCCACGGGTGGTCTTCCCGCATTTGGGAAAACGGGAGTTCGACTTTCCGGCAACGACGACTTTCCGCCTGTACGTCGACCAGTTGAACCGTGCCAGATATTACAAACTGTTATCCTTCGGTGGAAATGCGACCTATGATTTCCAGCCGACACGTACAAGCAGACATAGTATTACCCCTTTCAAACTGACATTCAATGTCCTGCAACATCAATCGGACGAATTTATTGCAATAGCGGAAGCCAATCCGGCCTTATATATCAGTTTGAAAGACCAGTTTATTCCTGCCATGGAATATACCTATACGTATGATAACGCTTCCGCACGCGGTATAAAAAATCCGATTTGGTGGCAATCTACCGTCACTTCTGCCGGAAACCTGACCTCCTTGATTTACCGTGCTTTCGGCCAGCCTTTCAACAAAGAAGATAAGCGTTTGCTTAACGTACCTTTCGCACAGTTTGTAAAGCTGAATACGGAGTTCCGCCATTTGTGGAATATGGACAAGAATAATAAGATTGCTTCCCGTGTGGCCTTGGGTGCTCTCTTCTCTTACGGTAATGCAACGATAGCCCCTTACAGCGAACAATTCTATGTAGGTGGTGCCAACAGTATTCGTGCCTTCACGGTGCGTAGCATCGGACCGGGTGGCTACCATCCGTCGGAAAGCCGCTATTCCTACCTCGACCAGACGGGTACTTTCCGTTTCGAGGCAAATGTGGAATATCGTTTCCGTATTTTTAAGAGTATCTGGGGAGCTACTTTCCTGGATGCCGGAAATGTCTGGTTGATGCGTAAGGATGAGGCTCGTCCGAACTCTCAGCTCGAACTGAAAACTTTCCCGAAACAAATCGCCTTGGGTACTGGTGTCGGTATTCGGTATGATATGGATATTCTGGTGTTCCGTCTCGACTTCGGTATACCTTTGCATTTGCCTTACGATACCGAAAGAAGTGGATATTACAATGTCACAGGAACCTTTATGAAGAATCTGGGAATACATTTTGCTATCGGTTATCCCTTCTAATGAATGATTTTTGTACGATTTAGGTAAATAATGATTGATATTTGTCCTGTTGGATTCAACTATTTTTGTAATTTTGCAACGAAATCTGATGCCGTTGACATCACTAACCTTTTAATATTACACAATTTATGAAACCAACTTTATTCTTATTGGCAGCCGGTATGGGTAGCCGTTATGGAGGCTTGAAGCAATTAGACGGACTGGGTCCTAATGGCGAAACTATTATGGATTACTCTATCTATGATGCTATCAATGCCGGATTTGGTAAGCTTGTATTTGTAATCCGCAAAGATTTTGAGCAAGATTTCCGTGATAAAATTATTTCCAAATACGAAGGTCACATCCCTTGCGAACTGGTATTTCAGTCTATCAACGATCTTCCGGAAGGCTTTACTTGTCCGGCAGACCGTACAAAACCATGGGGTACAAACCATGCAGTAATGATGGGTGCTGATGTGATTAAAGAACCGTTTGCAGTAATCAACTGCGATGACTTTTATGGTCGCGATTCTTTCCAGGTAATGGGTAAATTCCTTTCAGCTCTTCCTGAAAATTCAGAGAACGTTTATTCAATGGTAGGTTTCCGTGTAGGAAATACCTTGAGCGAAAGCGGTACGGTATCTCGTGGTATCTGTAGCACAGATGCTAAAGGATTGTTGACATCTGTAGTAGAACGTACGAAGATTCAACGTCTTGACGGTGAAGTGAAATATATCGGTGATGATGGCGAATGGACTGCTACTCCCGACACGACTCCGGTAAGTATGAACTTCTGGGGCTTCACTCCTGATTACTTCGCTTACAGCCAGGAATTCTTCAAGACTTTCCTTAGCGATCCGAAGAACATGGAAAACCTGAAGAGCGAATTCTTCATCCCATTGATGGTGGATAAATTGATTAATGACGGAACCGCTACTGTTGAAGTACTGGATACTACCAGCAAATGGTTCGGTGTTACTTATCCGGAAGACCGTCAGAGCGTGGTAGACAAGATTCAGGCATTAGTAGATGCCGGCGAATATCCTGCTAAGTTGTTCTAAAGAAGAGACATTGGTAAAGATAGAGGGCAGTCATTCAATAAGAATGACTGCTTTTTTGTTTTTCATAACGTATAATACTAAGCTGTATCTAATAAATATTCAGTATCTTTGCAGTCCAAAATGTTATAAATCAGAAGCAGAAGTGATTTCAGTAGAAGGATTATCAGTAGAATTTAATGCGACGCCGCTTTTTGAGGACGTCAGCTATGTAATTAATAAGAAAGATCGCATTGCGTTGGTCGGTAAGAATGGTGCCGGCAAATCAACCATGCTGAAAATATTAGCCGGCTTGCAGTCGCCGACACATGGCATTGTAGCCACTCCGAAAGATGTAACCATCGGATATTTGCCACAGGTCATGATTCTTTCCGACAACCGGACGGTGATGGGAGAGGCGGAACTGGCATTTGAACATATTTTTGAACTTCAGGCGAGGTTGGAACGGATGAATCAGGAACTAGCCGAACGAACAGACTACGATTCGGAAGAATACCATCAGTTGATAGAACGTTTCACGCATGAAAACGACCGCTTCCTGATGATGGGCGGTACGAACTATCAGGCGGAAATCGAACGGACTCTGCTCGGACTGGGATTCAGCCGGGAGGACTTCGAACGTTCTACTTCGGAATTTTCCGGCGGATGGCGTATGCGTATCGAATTGGCAAAATTGCTTTTGCGTCGCCCGGACGTGCTCTTACTCGACGAGCCGACCAATCACCTCGATATTGAAAGTATCCAATGGCTGGAAAACTTTCTGGCTACACGTGCCAATGCAGTCGTATTGGTCAGCCACGACCGTGCTTTCCTCAATAATGTAACGACCCGTACCATCGAAATCACTTGTGGCCAGATCTATGACTACAAAGTGAAATATGATGAATTTGTAGTCCTGCGTAAAGAACGTCGCGAACAACAGCTTCGTGCATACGAAAACCAACAGAAACAGATACAGGATACGGAAGACTTCATCGAACGCTTCCGCTATAAAGCTACCAAAGCCGTACAGGTGCAGAGCCGTATCAAACAGCTGGATAAAATAGACCGCATTGAAATAGATGAAGAAGATAACTCCTCGCTTCGTTTGAAGTTTCCTCCTGCCAGCCGTAGCGGAAACTATCCTGTGATTTGCGAAGATGTGCGCAAAGCGTATGGCAGCCATGTTGTTTTCCATGATGTAAACCTCACTATCAACCGGGGAGAGAAAGTCGCTTTCGTTGGTAAGAATGGAGAGGGTAAATCTACATTGGTAAAGTGTATCATGGGAGAGATTGACTTTGATGGTAAGCTCACCATCGGTCATAATGTACAAATCGGCTATTTTGCACAGAATCAGGCGCAAATGCTGGATGAGAACCTGACTGTATTCGATACGATCGACCGGGTAGCTACGGGCGATATCCGTCTGAAAATACGTGATATACTGGGAGCTTTCATGTTTGGAGGCGAAGCCTCGGACAAAAAAGTGAAAGTCCTCTCCGGTGGAGAACGTACCCGATTGGCAATGATTAAACTTCTTCTGGAACCCGTCAACTTCCTGATTCTGGACGAACCGACCAATCACTTGGATATGCGTTCGAAAGACGTATTGAAAGAAGCGATCCGCGAATTTGACGGAACCGTAGTTCTTGTCAGCCACGACCGTGATTTTTTGGATGGACTTGCGACTAAAGTATATGAGTTCGGTGGCGGACTAGTAAAAGAACACCTCGGCGGTATCTATGAATTTCTGCAAAAGAAAAAGATAGATAGCTTGAACGAACTTCAGAAAGGGGCAGGCTTATCCACTTCTCCTACGGCATCTGCCAAAGGAAATAATGAACAGGAAGCCGCACAACCTTCGGAAAACAAACTCTCTTATGAAGCTCAAAAAGAACTGAATAAGAAAGTGAAGAAACTCGAGCGCCAAGTTGCGGATTGCGAAACCTCGATCGAAGAAACCGAATCGGCCATAGCCATCATCGAAGTGAAAATGGCCACTCCCGAAGGAGCTTCGGATATGAAACTGTATGAGCAGCATCAGAAACTGAAACAGCAGTTGGATACTATTGTTGAAGAGTGGGAGCGGGTTTCGATGGAACTGGAAGAAGTGAAAGGCTAGAACTACCTTTCCAATAACATGATAATTCTATAACATATTATATGAGTATGAAAGTAACCAAGTATTTACCAATTCTTGCCGTATGCCTTATGACAACAGGATGTAACAGTAAGAAAGAGGCCGTGCTGACGTCCGGTATCGACCTTGCTAATCTGGATACCACGGCTGTGCCGGGTACAAGTTTTTATCAATATGCCTGTGGAGGTTGGGTGAAAGATCATCCGCTGACAGACGAGTATTCACGTTTTGGCACATTCGATATGTTGCGCGAAAACAGTCGTGAACAACTGAAAGCATTGATTGCCGAATTGGCAGCAAAGAAAGATAACGCACCGGGCAGTGCTGCCCAGAAAGTAGGCGATCTTTATAATATCGCAATGGATAGCGTAAAACTGAATCAGGAAGGTGTAGCTCCGATCAAAGCGGAACTGGCAGCCATTGACGCTCTCAAGGATAAAGGAGAAATCTATGCATATATCGCCGAAAGCCAGAAGAAAGGCATCCGTCCTTACTTCACCATGTTCGTAAGTGCAGACGATATGAACAGTTCCATGAATATCGTACAGACCTATCAGGGAGGTATCGGAATGGGACAACGCGACTATTATCTGGAAGATGACGAGCAGACTAAAAATATCCGTAACAAATATCAGGAGCACATCGCCAAGATGTTCCAGTTGGCAGGTTATGATGAAGCTACTGCACAGAAAGCGGTGAAAGCAGTGATGAACATCGAAACCCGTCTGGCAAAAGCAGCTCGTTCACAAGTGGAATTGCGTGATCCTCATGCTAATTATAACAAGATGGACATGGCAACGTTGAAAAAGAACTTCCCGACTTTCGACTGGGATACTTATTTCACCGTTTCCGGTTTGAAAGACCTGAAAGAAGTGAACATCGGTCAGCCTGCTGCCATGAAGGAAGTAGCCGATGTGATTAACACCGTATCGCTGGACGATCAGAAACTATATCTCCAATGGGGATTGATAGATGCTGCCGCTTCCTATCTGGGCGATGCTTTTGAAGCACAGAACTTCGATTTCTACAGCAGAACAATGTCCGGCAAGAAAGAAATGCAACCTCGTTGGAAACGTTCTGTGAGCACCGTAGACGGTGTGCTTGGCGAAGTGGTAGGTCAGATGTACGTAGAAAAGTACTTCCCCGCTGCTGCTAAAGAACGTATGGTTACACTGGTGAAGAACCTGCAAACTTCTTTGGGTGAACGCATCAAAGGTCTGGAATGGATGAGCGAACCGACCAAGGAAAAAGCATTGGAGAAACTGGCTACCTTCCATGTAAAAATCGGTTATCCTGATAAATGGAAAGATTACTCTGCACTGGAGATCAAAAATGATTCTTACTGGGCAAATATTGAACGTGCGAACCAATGGGATTACAACGAAATGATTGCTAAAGCCGGCAAACCGGTAGACAAGGATGAATGGTTGATGACTCCTCAGACTGTTAACGCTTATTATAACCCGACTACCAATGAAATCTGCTTCCCGGCAGCCATCCTGCAACCTCCGTTCTTCGATATGAATGCGGACGATGCTATGAACTACGGTGCAATCGGCGTGGTCATCGGTCATGAAATGACTCATGGATTTGACGATCAAGGACGTCAATATGACAAAGACGGAAACCTGAAAGACTGGTGGACGGAAGAAGATGCTAAAAAGTTCGAAGAACGTGCCCAAGTAATGGTGAACTTCTTTGACAGCATTGAAGTGGCTCCGGGCGTACACGGAAACGGTAGCCTGACATTGGGAGAGAACATCGCCGACCACGGAGGTTTGCAGGTTTCTTTCCAGGCTTTCAAGAAAGCAACAGAAGCTGCACCACTGGAAATTGTTGACGGATTTACTCCGGAACAACGTTTCTTCCTTGCCTATGCTAATGTGTGGGCAGGAAATATCCGTCCCGAAGAAATTCTCCGGTTAACTAAACTCGATCCTCACTCATTAGGAAAATGGCGTGTGGACGGTGCTCTTCCTCATATCGAAAACTGGTATGAAGCATTCAAAATCACCGAGCAGGATCCGATGTTCGTACCTAAGGATAAACGAGTATCTATCTGGTAATAGTTTTTGAATAGAGAATACATCTGCGAAGAGGCGTTGATTTTCCATTGAGGAAGGTCAACGCTTTTTTTTATTAATTCACACCTTATTTATTACGTACGATAAACAATATTTCGTAACTTTGCACACCAAATACTTAATAAGCAATTCAATGTCAGAGTCTAAAAAAATAAAAACTGCATTGGTATCTGTATACCATAAAGAAGGTTTGGAAGAAATTATTACCAAACTTCATGAAGAGGGAGTAGAGTTTTTGTCGACAGGCGGAACTCGTCAGTTTATTGAATCATTGGGATATCCTTGCAAGGCAGTGGAAGATTTGACCACTTATCCTTCTATTCTCGGTGGTCGGGTAAAGACATTACATCCGAAGATTTTCGGAGGTATCCTTTGCCGTCGCGGCCTGGAGCAGGATATGCAACAGATTGAGAAATATGAAATCCCCGAGATAGATTTGGTGATTGTTGATTTGTATCCGTTTGAAGCTACCGTAGCTTCCGGTGCATCTGAAGCAGATATTATTGAAAAAATCGATATAGGCGGAATCTCTCTGATTCGTGCCGCAGCCAAGAACTACAACGATGTCATCATTGTAGCTTCTCAAGCTCAATACAAACCATTGCTGGATATGTTGATGGAGCACGGTGCTACTTCTTCACTCGAAGAACGCCGTTGGATGGCAAAGGAAGCATTTGCCGTTTCTTCTCATTACGATTCGGCTATTTTCAACTATTTCGATGCCGGCGAAGGCTCTGCTTTCCGTTGCTCGGTAAATAGCCAGAAGCAACTTCGTTACGGTGAAAACCCACATCAGAAAGGTTATTTCTACGGAAATCTGGAAGCGATGTTCGACCAGATTCACGGAAAAGAAATCTCTTATAACAATCTTCTCGACATCAATGCAGCTGTTGACTTGATTGACGAATTCGACGACCTCACTTTCGCTATCCTGAAACATAACAATGCTTGTGGACTGGCTTCCCGCACTACTGTTCTGGATGCTTGGAAAGACGCATTGGCCGGTGATCCGGTTTCTGCTTTCGGAGGTGTATTGATTACGAATGGCGTCATTGACAAAGAAGCAGCGGAAGAAATCAACAAGATTTTCTTCGAAGTGATTATCGCACCGGATTATGATGTGGATGCACTCGAAATCCTGGGACAGAAAAAGAACCGCATCATCCTCGTTCGTAAAGAAGCCAAATTGCCTAAAAAGCAATTCCGTGCTTTACTGAATGGTGTATTGGTGCAGGATAAAGATACTAATATTGAAACGGTAGCTGACCTGAAAACCGTGACAGACAAAGCTCCTACTCCGGAAGAGGTAGAAGATATGTTGTTTGCCAACAAAATTGTAAAGAACAGCAAATCCAACGCCATCGTATTGGCAAAAGATAAGCAACTTCTTGCAAGCGGTGTAGGACAGACTTCGCGTGTAGACGCATTGAAGCAAGCAATAGAAAAGGCCAAATCATTCGGTTTTGATCTGAATGGTGCAGTGATGGCTTCCGATGCTTTCTTCCCGTTCCCCGACTGTGTGGAAATTGCAGATAAAGAAGGTATTACGGCTGTTATCCAACCGGGAGGTTCGGTAAAAGACGATTTATCCTTTGCTTATTGCAATGAGCATGGTATGGCGATGGTAACTACCGGTATCCGTCATTTTAAACACTAAAAATAAGAATTAAGAATGGGATTATTTTCTTTTACACAAGAGATAGCAATGGACTTGGGCACAGCCAATACTATCATCATCACGAATGGAAAAATCGTGGTCGATGAGCCTTCGGTTGTGGCTTTGGATCGCCGTACAGAAAAGATGATTGCCGTGGGGGAAAAGGCGAAGTTGATGCATGAAAAAACCCACGAAAACATACGTACCATCCGTCCGTTGAGAGACGGAGTGATTGCCGACTTCTATGCTTGCGAGCAGATGATGCGCGGTTTGATAAAGCAGGTGAATACTCGCAACCATTTGTTTTCACCTTCTCTTCGCATGGTGATTGGCGTTCCTTCGGGAAGTACGGAAGTCGAACTCCGTGCTGTCCGTGACTCTGCGGAACATGCCGGTGGTCGTGACGTCTATTTGATTTTTGAACCGATGGCTGCGGCAATCGGTATCGGCATCGACGTAGAAGCTCCGGAAGGAAACATGATTGTCGATATAGGTGGTGGTTCTACGGAAATTGCCGTTATCTCTTTGGGAGGTATCGTTTCCAACAACTCCATCCGTACTGCCGGTGATGACCTGACGGAAGATATTCGCGAATACATGAGCCGTCAGCACAATGTGAAAGTCAGCGAGCGTATGGCCGAACGTATCAAAATCAACGTGGGTGCTGCTTTAACCGAACTGGGTGAAGACGCTCCGGAAGATTATATCGTTCATGGTCCGAACCGTATCACAGCTCTTCCTATGGAAGTGCCTGTATGCTATCAGGAAGTGGCTCACTGTTTGGAGAAATCTATTTCAAAGATCGAAACGGCTATCTTGAGTGCATTGGAAAATACGCCTCCTGAACTGTATGCTGATATTGTACACAATGGTATCTATCTCTCCGGAGGTGGTGCATTGCTTCGTGGACTGGATAAGCGTTTGACCGACAAGATCAACATTCCTTTCCATATTGCGGAAGATCCTTTGCACGCAGTTGCCAAAGGTACAGGTGTGGCATTAAAGAACGTAGACCGTTTCTCTTTCTTAATGAGATAAACCGGGAATGAGGAATTTATTAAACTTCCTTCTGAAATACAATTACTGGTTCCTCTTCATCGTATTGGAGGTAGCCAGTTTTGTTTTGTTATTTCGGTTCAACCGTTATCAGCAGAGTGCATTTTTCACTTCTGCCAATACGGTTGTAGGGGCAGTTTATGAAGTCTCGGGAGGAATTTCCTCTTATTTTCATCTGAAATCGGTCAATGACGATCTGCTGGACCGGAACATGGTGCTCGAACAACAGATTACTAATCTGGAGAAAGCATTAAAAGAGCGTCAGCTCGACTCTATGGCCATCAAAAGCATCCGGCAGGTATCGGAGACGGATTATGAGCTGTTCAAGGCTCATGTGATAAAGAACAGTTTGAATCTCGTTGATAATTATATCACGCTCGATAAAGGCTCTTCTTCCGGCATTCGCTCCGAAATGGGAGTGGTGGACGGCAATGGAATTGTAGGGATTGTTTACGAAACATCCCCTTCCTATTCGGTAGTGATTTCGGTATTGAACAGCAAGTCGAATATCAGTTGTAAGATTGTTGGTAGCGATTACTTCGGCTACCTGAAGTGGGAACATGGAGATTCGCGCTATGCTTATCTGAAAGACCTGCCTCGTCATGCAGAGTTTAATTTGGGAGATACAGTAGTCACCAGTGGCTTCTCGACTGTCTTCCCGGAAGGTGTTATGGTGGGAACGGTGGATGATATGTCCGACTCTAATGACGGACTTTCCTATCTGTTGAAGATTAAGCTGGCTACTGATTTCGGTAAGTTGAGTGATGTTCGCGTGATAGCCCGAACGGGACAGGAAGAACAGAAGAAACTTGAAAACAAGGTGACGCAAGAATGATAATTACTTATATACATAGAATTGGATGGTTTATCGGCTTAGTGCTTCTTCAGGTATTGATTCTGAATAATGTGCATATTGCCGGATACGCAACTCCTTTTCTCTATATCTACTTTATTCTGAAGTTCAGTTCCGGCACTTCCCGCAATGAACTGATGCTGTGGGCTTTCTTCTTCGGACTGACCATTGACATCTTTTCCGATACTCCGGGAATGAATGCGGCGGCTACCGTGTTGCTTGCTTTCCTCCGGCCCTCTTTGCTTCGTTTGTTCACACCCCGTGATAATCCGGACAGCCTCATTCCCTCTTTCAAGACGATGGGAATCAGTCCTTTCCTAAAATATACAACTGCAAGTGTTTTTGTGCACAGTCTGGCGTTACTCTCCATCGAGTTCTTCTCATTCACCAGCATTTGGCTGTTATTGTTGCGAGTGCTCCTTTGCACTGTTCTGACTGTAACCTGTATCATAGCTATAGAAGGGATTAAGAGGTAACGATGGCAAAAGATTATATCTTAGAGAAGCGCAAATTTGTAATCGGAGGTATTGCTCTCTCCATTGTTCTGATTTATCTGATACGTCTTTTTGTATTGCAGATCACGACCGATGACTACAAAAAGAATGCTGACAGTAACGCTTTTCTGAATAAAATCCAGTATCCCTCACGCGGTGCTATTTATGACCGAACCGGCAAACTGCTGGTATTCAACCAGCCGGCCTATGACATAACGATTGTGCCGAAAGAAGTCGAGAATCTCGATACTCTCGATTTATGCCAATCGCTGAATATCACCCGTTCGCAATTCCTGAAAATTATGAGCGACATGAAAGATCGTCGCCGTAATCCGGGCTATTCCCGCTATACCAACCAGTTGTTTATGTCGCAACTTTCGGCAGAAGAATGTGGTGTCTTTCAGGAAAAACTATTTAAGTTCCGTGGCTTTTATATTCAACGGCGCACCATTCGCCAATATACATACAACGCTGCCGCTCATGCTTTAGGAGATATTGGAGAAGTCTCCGCAAAAGAAATGGAGGCCGATGAAGAAGGATACTACATTCGTGGTGACTATGTCGGCAAACTGGGAGTCGAAAAATCGTATGAAAAGTATCTTCGTGGTGAGAAAGGAATTGAAATTCTGCTTCGCGATGCGCACGGCCGTATCCAGGGGCATTATATGGATGGCGAATATGACCGTCCTTCCGTTCCCGGTAAGAACCTGACATTGAGCTTGGATATTGACTTGCAGATGCTGGGCGAACGTTTACTAAAGAATAAAATCGGAAGTGTTGTAGCTATCGAACCGGAAACTGGGGAAATCCTTTGTCTGGTATCCTCTCCCAATTACGATCCGCATTTGATGATTGGTCGTCAGCGTGGTAAGAACCATCTGGCCTTGCAACGCGATATGACGAAACCACTTCTGAATCGTGCCTTGATGGGAGTGTATCCTCCGGGATCTACTTTTAAAACAGCACAGGGACTGACCTTCCTGCAAGAAGGAATCATAACCGAACAAAGTCCGGCATTCCCTTGCTCGCATGGGTTCCATTACGGAAGATTGACAGTAGGTTGCCATGCGCACGGTTCCCCCTTGCCTTTGATTCCCGCCATTGCTACTTCGTGCAACTCCTATTTCTGTTGGGGATTGTTCCGTATGTTTGGCGACCGTAAATACGGTTCACCGCAAAATGCCATAACGGTCTGGAAAGACCACATGGTTTCGCAGGGATTTGGCTACAAACTGGGCGTCGATTTACCGGGAGAGAAACGAGGATTGATTCCGAATGCACAATTCTACGATAAAGCCTATCGCGGACATTGGAACGGATTGACTGTAATCAGTATCTCTATCGGACAGGGAGAGGTTCTGTCCACTCCCCTTCAAATAGCCAACTTAGGAGCGACGATTGCCAACAGAGGATATTTCGTGACACCGCATATTGTAAAGGAAATCCAGGACAACCAGTTAGATAGCATCTATCGTGTACCGCGTTATACCACTATTGAGAAGAGACATTATGAATCAGTAGTAGAAGGGATGCGTGGCGCGGCCACCGGCGGTACCTGTCGTATGCTGTCCGTGATGGTTCCGGGGCTGGAGGCCTGTGGTAAAACAGGTACTGCACAGAATCGTGGGCACGACCACTCGGTATTTATGGGCTTTGCACCTATGAACAAACCCAAGATAGCTATTGCCGTCTATGTGGAGAATGGTGGTTGGGGAGCTACTTATGGTGTGCCGGTGGGTGCGTTGATGATGGAACAATATATAAACGGGAAGTTATCACCGGAAAATGAATTAAGAGCGGAAGAAATTAGTAACAGAGTGATATTGTATGGTAACGAGGAACGATAGTTTGTGGAAATCACTGGACTGGGTAACGATTTTTATTTACCTGCTCCTGATTGTTGGCGGATGGTTCAGCGTTTGCGGAGCTAGTTACGACTATGGTGAACGTGACTTCCTGGATTTTTCAACCCGTGCCGGTAAACAGTTTGTGTGGATTATCTGCTCCTTCGGACTTGGATTTGTTTTGTTGATGCTGGAAGACCGTATGTATGATATGTTCGCGTACATTGTATATGTGGGGATGATTCTCTTGCTCATCGTCACTATCTTCATAGCACCGGACACAAAAGGCTCACGCTCCTGGCTGGTGATGGGGCCTGTTAGCTTGCAACCTGCCGAGTTTGCCAAGTTTGCTACGGCCTTGGCTTTGGCCAAATATATGAACTCTTATTCATTCAGCATCAAAAAAGAAAAATGTGCCTTTATCCTGGGATTCATCATTCTTCTTCCGATGTTATTGATTATCGGTCAGCGAGAGACAGGTTCTGCATTGGTTTATCTCGCCTTTTTTCTGGTTCTTTACCGTGAAGGAATGCCGGGAGTAGTACTTTTTGCAGGCGTATGCGCCGTGATCTACTTTGTGGTCGGCATCCGTTTTGACGAAGTATTTATAGCCGATACCCCAACGCCGTTAGGCGAATTTATCGTATTACTATTAATCCTCTTATTTGCTGGTGGCATGGTGTGGGTATATCGCAAGAAATGGCCTGCTACCCGTAATATCATTGGTGGAAGTCTGGGCATATTGCTGATAGCCTATTTAATATCGGAATACTGGGTACACTTTAGTCTGGTTTGGGTACAATGGGCGCTTTGCGCTGTTGTGATAGGCTATCTGATTTATCTGGCATTAAGTGAGCGGCAACGTACCTATTTCCTGATTGCTCTGTTTACAATCGGTTCTATCGGCTTCCTGTATTCCAGTAATTATGTATTTGATAATATATTGGAATCTCATCAACAAGTCCGTATAAAGGTAGTGCTTGGTTTGGAAGAAGATTTGACCGGTGCCGGATATAACGTGAACCAATCTAAGATTGCCATTGGTTCCGGCGGACTAACAGGGAAAGGATTTCTGAATGGTACACAAACGAAGTTGAAGTACGTGCCCGAACAGGATACCGACTTTATTTTTTGTACAGTAGGTGAAGAACAAGGTTTTGTGGGTTCGGCTGCTGTCCTGCTGGCTTTCCTTATTTTGATTTTGCGATTAATTTTCCTGGCCGAACGGCAGACTTCTAATTTTGGCCGGGTTTATGGATATTCGGTCGTCAGTATTTTCCTTTTCCACTTATTTATCAATGTCGGTATGGTACTGGGGTTGACTCCGGTGATTGGTATTCCATTGCCTTTCTTTAGCTATGGAGGCTCTTCCTTATGGGGATTTACGATATTGTTGTTCATCTTCCTGCGGATTGATGCAGGTCGTGGCAGAAGGCTTTAACTTTTACTGTTTTTCAATACGGATACCTACATCGCTCAATCCTTGTAGCTTTTCATCTTTCATTCCGTTTATCACTTTGATCGTGTAGTTGCCGGAACGCAAGGGGAGGACGGACTTGATAAAAGTTTCCGATTGGTAAATGCTTCCCCATCCATGTCCCGTCCATCTTCCTGTAGAGTCAGCCAGACTGAAAGCAATGGTATCAGTACGCCATACGGTAGAATCCTGTAGATTCTGACTGATAAATAAATGGAGGTCATGATAAGGATATTCTATTCTGTTGCGGACTTCCGCAAAAAGCCGGAGGGTAGTGGGAATACTGTCGGTGATAGGAATCTGAAAAGAGAGTGTATCACTCTTTCCCCATCCCTCGTCGGGAAGGGATTGGTAAGAGTGATACACCGTATTTTCATTGCAGGCTGTCAGTAAGCAAGCGCTGAATAGAACAAAAAAACTATTCTTGAGTAGGCTTTTCATTATTTGGCAGTTTCTCCTGATTCTGATTTCTTTCCGGTCTGGAAGGAAGTTCCTGATTAGGACGGCGTTCCTGACGTTCCTGTCCTTGCTGTTCCCGTTGGCGGTCTTGTTGCTGCGGGCGTTCCTGTCCTTGTGGACGTTCCTGACCTTGCGGACGTTCTTGGTTCTGTCCCCTTTCCGGACGTCTGTTTTCGTTGTTCCGTCCCTGATTCTGTCCTCTGTTCCGGTTGTTATTGTTATTTCTCGGACGGTTATCTCTTTCCCCTCTGTTGCCGTTTTCTGACGACTGCGGGCGGTTATCATTCTCCCGTTGAGGTTGTTGCGGACGATTTCCGCCTTCCGCTTGTTGTTGCGGGCGGTTGCCGTTATTATTACTATTATTGTTTCCCTTCTTCTTCTTTTTATTGTTCCGGTTAGCGTTGTTGCCGCCATCTTTATTATTCCGGCTGCGGTCGAAGCGGGTCACACTTTCCTGTTCCAGCAAGTCGATCGGTTTCTTCGGTTCCGGTTTCTTTTCCTCTTCGATCAAGCTGTCCGGTTTCATCCCTTTCTTATTCATGGAGATGACTTCAAAAGCACGTTTGCCGCTGATTGTAACCAAATTGGCAGGGAAATTCTTATCCGTAGAGTAAGAAACCTGATTGCTTAGAATATCCGCCTTGAAGAAATAGAAAGTGCCATCCTTTGTTTCCAACTCTATCTCTCTCGAAGGAAGTCGTTTTTGAGCTTCTACATAACAGTCTACCTCATAGTTCAGGCAACATTTCAGTTTAGCACACTGTCCGGCAAGTTTTTGCGGATTTAGTGAAATGTCCTGAAAACGGGCAGCACTGGTAGACACAGAAACAAAACTCGTCATCCATGTGGCACAGCAGAGCTCGCGTCCGCACGGACCGATTCCGCCGATACGTCCGGCTTCCTGACGGGCACCGATTTGTTTCATTTCAATACGTACGCGGAAAGCTTCGGCCAATACTTTGATTAACTGACGGAAGTCTACCCGTTCATCAGCGATGTAGTAGAAAATAGCCTTATTACCATCTCCCTGATACTCCACGTCACCGATTTTCATATCCAGATTAAGGTTCAATGCAATTTGGCGTGCACGGATCATGGTAGCATGTTCTTTGGCTTTCGCTTCGTTGAACTTCTCCATATCCACTGGCTTCGCTTTCCGGTAGACACGTTTGATTTCCGTGTCTGCCTTGAAGTTTGCTTTCTTCATTTGCAGCGGAACGAGCCGCCCCGTCAATGTAACTACTCCGATGTCATGACCCGGAGCTGCTTCTACGGCAACTACATCTCCTTTTTCCAGCTTGATCTTGTTGCTGTTCCGAAAATATCCCTTCCGGGTATTCTTGAACTGCACTTCTACCATGTCACTCTCCTCCGCATTGCCCGGTATATCTGCCAGCCAGTCGTAGGTATTCAGTTTTTTATCTTGTCGGGAACATCCTTTGCAGCAAAGGCCGCCGCTCCCATTATGAAGTTTATATTCCATAAGTTATATATTTATTATTGCTTCAACAGTACGATCATCTTCAGTGAGAAGTCGAAGAATACCATTTTAGCATTTACGTTCTGTTCTATATGTAGCTGCGCTTCGCTTAATTCGTCCATGATGCCCATCACATTACGTTCGTTGACAAAAGGTGCAAAGCGAGTTGCAAAATTCTGTTCGTTAATGGTCATATACGTCAGGTTGCGCTGGTGCAGGTTAAAGATAAAGTTCTCGCGGATCATGCGCTGGCAATATTCCAGAAAGTTTTTCTGGCGTTCGCGTCCCATGCTGGCCACCTGTTCGCTCCACATCTTCATCTCCTTTATTTTCCGTTGATAGGACAAGCGCATCAGGTTGACGAAGAGCTCGAAGAATAACTGATTCTCCTCATTCAGATGAATCGTTTCGAGTGCCTTGACGAAATTTCCGTTTGCCAGATGGGCAATCGAAATGCTATCCGCAGGCTGAACATGATATTTACTCTGCAATACCCGGTCGATGCTGGCTTCGTCAATTTTCCGCACATTCATACGTTGAGTACGGCTCAAGATGGTAGGCAGAATCATGTCCGGAGCTTCGGATACCAACAGAAAAATCGTCTTTTCGGGTGGCTCCTCAAGCAGTTTCAACAACTTATTGGCGCATACCGGGTGCATTTTCTCGGGCAACCATACAATCGTAATCTTAAATCCACCTTCACTGGATTTCAGACTGAGCTTCTTCAGGATCTCATCGCTCTCTTTGGCATAAATCAGCGCTTGCGAGTTCTCCGCGTCCATTTCACCCAACCAATGGTTGAGGTTGAAATAAGGATTGTTAATAACGAATGGCCGCCAATCGGCAATATAATCATCGCACACTTCTTTCTTTCCTTTCGCACTTTTCACGATGGGGAATACGAAATGCACATCCGGATGTACCAGCTTATTGAATTTCACACAAGACGGACAGACACCGCAAGCATCTTCCTCGCCCCGATTGGTGCAACTGATGTAGCGTGCGTATGCGATAGCCAATGGCATTTTGCCAACTCCCTCGGGACCGCAAATGAGTTGGGCATGTGGAATGCGCCCCTCGTTCACTTCCTGAATGAGTCGTTGCTTGATTTCTTCTTGTCCGATTACGTCTCTGAAAAACATATCAATAAATGATTTTGGCTATTTCCTTGATACTGTCTACTGCTCCGATGGAATAGAAATGGATGCTCGGAACTCCGTGTTCCATCAACTCCTTGCATTGAGCCACGCACCATTCAACACCCACCTGTTCGGCTTCCGCATCATTTTTGCATTTCAATGCTTCTTTCACCAGATCTTCCGGCAAATCCACCTTGAATGTTTTGGGAATCATGCTTAGTTGGGAGATTTTCTTGAAAGGCTTGATTCCCGGAATGATAGGAATGTTGATACCTGCTGCCTTAGCCTGCTCCACAAAATCGAAATATTTCTTATTATCGTAGAATAATTGTGTCACAGCATACTCTGCACCAGTTTCTACCTTCTTTTTCAGCCAGTAAAGATCTGTCTCTATGTTAGGAGATTCTTCATGCTTTTCCGGATAACACGCCACGCCATACGAGAAAGGACTGGCGGTGACTTTCATCTCCGAACCGTCAACGAAGATTCCTTTATTGAAATTATTAATCTGCTCCTGCAATTCAATCGCATGATGATATCCGTCTCCTTCGGGAGTAAATACCGATTCATGTTTAGCCTTGTCTCCACGGAGTACCAGCAAATCTGTTATATTCAGAAATTGCAAATCCAGCAATACATATTCGGTTTCCTCACGCGTGAAACCACTGCACAGGATATGAGGAACCACAGTAATATTATATTTATTCTGAATGGCTGCTGCCACAGCGACTGTTCCCGGACGCCTTCTCAGGCGGTTTCTCTGAAAGAGCCCGTTGCCGAGATCTTTGTAGACATATTCGCTACGATGCGTGGTGATATTGATATATTTCGGATCAAATTCTCGAAGAGTGTCGATTGTCTGATAGAGCTTTTCGATTCCGGTTCCCTTCAAAGGAGGGAGAATTTCGAAAGAAAAAGCTGTACCTTTACTGTTATTTATTAAATCAATTACTTTCATTCCTTTTCGTTGATGTTGTTATCTACTTGGATTAAACATGCATATTGGGACAAAAATACGAAAAAAGAAAGATTTCTTCTTGATTTGTTTGAAAATAGTTTGGTTTTTATCGTACTATTACATAAAAGAGGGCATATCCTGTATTTCGGATGCACCCTCTCTCACCTAATCATTATTAAATTAGAATTTACTTTTCGAGAAATGATTTCTTCATTCTGGCAATGTCAGTCAGATAATCTTGTAAATCTTGTTCATGTTCTTCCTCTTCGGCAAGAATATGTTTGGCGATATCACAAGTGGTGAAATCTTTCCCGTTAGTAAAGTCGGCAATTTCCTGATAACGGAGAATGGCACAGCGTTCGGAAGCAACATTATCCTTCAGCAAACTGACTGAATCGAAGCCTTGCGGAGCATCATATTTGCATCTTGCCAGTTCGAACCATTGTTTCGGATCAAGTACCGGAACCCCTTCCAGCTCGATGATACGGTCGGCAAGCAGCTGTGCATGTCTACGTTCTTCTTCGGCATGTTCCTCGAACTCACCTTGTACGTCGGCACGCATGGCGCCTTCCACTACTAATGCACCTACCCAATATTGGTAATATGCCAACCACTCTTCAGCCAATGCTGCGTTCAACTGTGAAATTAAACTTTCTACATCTAATTTACCTTGTAGGATTTTTACACTTTCTCTAGCCATAATTTTAAAGTTTAGGTTACTATGTTTAAATCGCTAATGTAACAGACGGAGGTTCTTTTTGTTTGAGTATCCCGGAGGTTTTAACAGAAAGAATGCATTGCACTGTGCAGCTCCTTCTTTTTTAATAGAACATGGATGCTTTTAATATTTCATTTCAACTAAATTTTTGTATCACTTTTACCCTCACACCCTCACACTTTCGCTCAATCCCTTTGTTCATCGTGGTTACAATGTGTGAGGGTAAGTGCGGTAGTAGGGTGAGGGTAAAAAGTTACCCTCACCCTGTCTCGTCCTGATTCTATCTTAAACAGTTTATAATAAGTGGCTTGTCTATTCGCTTTTATCTTATACTCTTCTATGCAATAGACGTCAATGCCTTATATAATAGATGTTTATTCCTCGTGATTCTTCTGATAAGCCCTAATGTCTTTTAACAGCTCACTGCAGTGAACGAATTTGTTTACTATCGTTAGCTTATTTGCTTACATTTGATAGCTTATTTGTTCACTGCAGTGAGCCCTTGCCAACTACTAAGCAAATGAATATTGAACATAAGAAGAAAGCCTATGAAGTGGCATATCTTATAAAGAAAGATACCTGTATGCTGAAATTAGGATAGTAATTTATTTATTGATTAGTAGGAGCGAATTATAAACTAAAGTAGAGTGATAACAGATAGCTATTCTCACTTTTTTATGTGTTCTTGTCCTGTAGAAATCTATTTTTTAGTTTGTTTCTTTAAGAGTACTTCTCTTTTTACCTTCTCTTTGCGAATATCTTTTTGTTATTTGCTCTACACGCGCGTATGTAATATAATAATGTGCCATTTCCGGCCTGTTTTCATATAGATGTAACATATATGAAGAAAAATATGTTCTACAACATCGTTATGATTCAGTAAGTTAGGGTGGGTATCTAAAAATAATTAGAAAAAATAGTCAGATATATTTGGATGTTATAGATAAGTTGTCTACTTTTGCACCCGCTTTGCTAGAGAGACAGAGCCTAATGATTGACATTCTGCTATAAGATGAAGGCCACAGAAAATAAAAACAAAAAAAACTTTGAAAAAAGTTTGGAGGTTATCTAAAAAAGTCCTTATCTTTGCATCCGCTTTCGCAAAGAAAGCAGAAGCGGCGGAAGCCACGTTAGTTCTTTGAAATATTGATAAACAATACAAGTAGTACAAGTAAAAAAATAGAACC
>ERZ791682.49-NODE-49-length-123435-cov-11.486_pt1 | contig 123435 bp, 109 predicted proteins | sample MGYA00509958_ERZ791682 | MGnify/ENA primary metagenome ERZ791682 (study PRJEB30046, sample SAMN00715194) | human gut metagenome | study: EMG produced TPA metagenomics assembly of the A metagenome-wide association study of gut microbiota in type 2...
CATTAATCCTTGACGACGGGAGCCGGTTTTCCGGTAAGTCGTTTGGCTACGAGAAACCGGTGGCAGGCGAAGTAGTTTTTAATACTGCCATGACCGGATATCCGGAGAGCCTCACTGACCCTTCCTATGCCGGACAGTTGATGACGCTTACCTATCCTTTGGTAGGTAACTACGGTGTTCCTCCTTTTACCATCGAACCTAATGGACTTGCCACTTTCATGGAAAGTGAGAAAATCCACGCGGAAGCGATTATCGTAAGTGACTATTCTTATGAATACAGCCACTGGAATGCGGTGGAAAGTCTTGGTAACTGGTTGAAACGCGAGCAGATTCCCGGTATCACAGGCATTGATACACGCGAGTTGACTAAGGTTCTTCGTGAACATGGAGTAATGATGGGAAAAATCGTTTTCGATGATGAACCGGATAATGTGCCTGAAGCAGCATACGCAGGCGTCAATTATGTAGATCGTGTATCTTGCAAAGAGATTATTTGCTATCTTCCTGCCGGAACTTCACAAACTTTCTCCGCAAATAGCTCCTATGCGCAGCTTAATTCTCAATTCTCAACTTTCAATTCTCAATTTAAGAAGGTTGTCCTGGTAGATTGCGGTGTAAAGACAAATATTATTCGTTGTCTGCTGAAACGTAATGTAGAAGTGATTCGTGTACCTTGGGATTATGATTATAACGGACTCGAATTTGACGGGTTATTTATCTCCAACGGACCGGGTGACCCGGATACTTGTGATGCTGCGGTGCAGAATATACGTAAGGCGATGGCAAATGAAAAATTGCCTATCTTCGGCATCTGTATGGGTAATCAGTTGCTTTCAAAAGCGGGCGGAGCCAAGATTTATAAATTGAAATACGGACATCGTAGCCACAACCAGCCGGTGCGTATGGTAGGTACAGAACGTTGTTTCATCACTTCACAAAATCACGGTTATGCCGTAGATAATAATACGTTGAGTGCAGATTGGGAACCGTTGTTCATCAATATGAACGATGGATCCAATGAGGGAATCAAACATAAAAAGAATCCTTGGTTCTCTGCGCAATTCCACCCGGAAGCTGCGAGTGGACCTACGGATACGGAATTCCTGTTCGACGAATTTGTAAAACTATTGTAACAATGAAAGAAAATATAAAGAAAGTATTGCTATTGGGTTCAGGTGCCCTGAAAATCGGTGAGGCTGGTGAATTTGACTATTCCGGTTCACAGGCACTTAAAGCCTTGAAAGAAGAGGGGATTGAAACCATTCTTATCAATCCGAATATTGCTACGGTACAGACTTCCGAAGGAGTGGCAGATCAAATTTACTTTCTTCCGGTGACTCCGTATTTCGTAGAGAAAGTGATCCAGAAAGAAAAACCGGAAGGTATTATGCTGGCGTTCGGTGGTCAGACAGCTCTGAACTGTGGAGTAGCATTGTATAAAGAAGGTATTCTTGAAAAATATAATGTGAAAGTGCTGGGTACTCCGGTACAGGCCATTATGGATACCGAGGACCGTGAACTTTTTGTTCATAAATTGAATGAGATCAATGTAAAAACCATCAAGAGTGAAGCCGTAGAAAATGTGGAAGATGCACGTCGCGCAGCAAAAGAACTGGGTTATCCTGTAATTGTTCGTGCTGCTTATGCGTTAGGAGGCTTGGGGTCCGGTTTCTGTGATAATGAACAACAGCTGGATGTGCTGGTAGAAAAAGCATTCTCTTTCTCCCCACAGGTATTAGTGGAGAAATCACTTCGCGGCTGGAAGGAAGTGGAATATGAAGTGGTACGTGACCGTTTCGATAACTGTATCACCGTTTGTAATATGGAAAACTTCGATCCGTTGGGTATCCATACCGGTGAGTCTATCGTTATTGCTCCTTCACAGACGCTTACCAATAAAGAGTATCATAAACTTCGGGAATTGGCAATACGTATCATCCGCCATATCGGTATCGTGGGTGAATGTAACGTACAATATGCCTTCGATCCCGAATCCGAAGATTACCGGGTGATCGAAGTAAATGCCCGCCTTTCCCGTTCATCGGCTTTGGCATCTAAGGCAACCGGTTATCCGCTGGCTTTCGTTGCTGCCAAATTGGGATTGGGTTATGGACTCTTCGACCTGAAGAACTCTGTAACCAAGACTACTTCCGCTTTCTTCGAACCGGCATTGGATTATGTCGTATGTAAGATTCCTCGTTGGGATTTAGGTAAATTCCACGGTGTAGATAAAGAGTTGGGTTCTTCTATGAAATCTGTGGGTGAAGTGATGGCTATCGGACGCACTTTTGAAGAAGCTATCCAGAAAGGTCTTCGTATGATCGGACAGGGAATGCATGGTTTTGTGGAGAACAAAGAATTGGTTATTTCCGACATTGACAAAGCCTTGCGCGAACCGACCGATAAACGTATTTTCGTGATCTCGAAAGCGTTTCGCGCTGGCTACACCATTGATCAGGTGCACGAATTGACTAAGATTGATAAATGGTTCTTGCAGAAGTTAATGAATATCATGAAGACTTCCGAAGAACTGCATAGTTGGGGAAACAATCACAAACAGATTGCCGATTTGCCGAACGAATTGCTTCGTAAAGCTAAGGTTCAAGGTTTCTCCGATTTCCAGATTGCCCGTGCCATCGGTTACGAAGGTGATATGGAAGATGGAATTCTTTATATCCGCAAACACCGTAAAGAGGCAGGCATTCTTCCGGTAGTGAAACAGATCGATACGTTGGCAGCCGAATACCCGGCACAAACCAATTATCTGTATCTTACTTATAGCGGTGTAGCAAATGATGTGCGTTATCTGGGCGACCATAAATCCATCGTCGTATTGGGTTCCGGTGCTTATCGTATCGGTTCTTCCGTAGAATTCGACTGGTGTGGCGTACAGGCTTTGAATACCATTCGCAAAGAGGGATGGCGCAGTGTCATGATTAACTATAATCCTGAAACCGTATCTACGGATTACGATATGTGCGACCGTTTGTACTTTGATGAATTGACTTTTGAACGTGTGATGGATATTCTGGAACTGGAGAATCCGCATGGGGTAATTGTATCTACCGGCGGTCAGATTCCAAATAACCTTGCTTTACGTCTGGATGCACAGAAGATCAATATTCTAGGTACGAGTGCCAAGAGTATTGACAATGCCGAAGATCGTGAGAAATTCTCTGCCATGCTTGACCGTATCGGTGTGGATCAGCCCCGTTGGCGTGAATTGACTTCTATGGATGACATTCAGGAGTTCGTTAAAGAGGTAGGTTTCCCCGTACTTGTTCGTCCGTCTTATGTGCTTTCGGGAGCTGCGATGAATGTTTGTTCCAACCAGGAAGAATTGGAACGTTTCTTGAAACTGGCAGCTAATGTATCGAAGAAACATCCGGTGGTAGTAAGCCAGTTTATCGAACACGCCAAGGAAGTGGAAATGGATGCGGTGGCGCAGAATGGAGAAATTGTAGCATACGCTATAAGTGAGCATATCGAATTTGCGGGAGTACATTCCGGCGATGCAACAATTCAGTTCCCACCGCAAAAGCTGTATGTAGAAACTGTTCGCCGTATTAAGCGTATCAGCCGTGAGATTGCTAAGGCTTTGAATATCTCCGGTCCGTTTAATATTCAGTATCTGGCGAAAGACAACGATATCAAGGTGATTGAATGTAATCTGCGTGCCAGTCGTTCTTTCCCGTTTGTCAGCAAAGTGTTGAAGATCAACTTTATCGAGCTGGCAACGAAAGTAATGCTCGGTCTGCCTGTAGAGAAACCGGAAAAGAATCTCTTCGAACTGGATTATGTGGGAATCAAGGCTTCCCAATTCTCCTTCAACCGCTTGCAGAAGGCCGATCCGGTGTTGGGAGTAGATATGGCTTCTACCGGTGAAGTGGGTTGTATCGGAATGGATACTTCCTGTGCCGTACTCAAAGCGATGCTTTCCGTGGGCTATCGTATTCCGAAGAAGAATATCCTGCTGTCTACGGGAACAATGAAACAGAAAGCCGATATGATGGATGCGGCCCGTATGTTGGTGAATAAGGGATACAAACTCTTTGCAACGGGTGGTACACACAAAACGCTTGCAGAGAATGGAATTGAAAGTACTCATGTCTATTGGCCGAGTGAGGAGGGACATCCGCAAGCATTGGAGATGCTTCATCGCAAGGAGATCGACATGGTAGTCAATATCCCGAAGAATCTGACAGCCGGAGAATTAAGTAATGGGTATAAAATCCGTCGTGCTGCCATTGACTTGAATATACCGTTGATTACGAATGCCCGTCTGGCTAGTGCATTTATCAATGCCTTCTGTACGATGAGTGTGGATGATATAGCTATCAAGAGCTGGGCAGAGTATAAATAAGCAGAATGTCATCTTTTTGAAAAGAGGCTGACATCACATTGAAATGAAAATGGTAAGGCCGTTCCTGTTATTCGGGAGCGGCCTTTGTTGTTGTAGAAATGTAATAACTCTGTCATTCATTTGTATTTCCATGTCGTTTACTTTGCGCCTGCAAAACGATAGAGATACGATATGAGAAAAAGAAACATGATTTTGGTTGCCGGTCTGTTGGCATTTACTTCAGTATGGGGACAAAACACGACTTCCGGTTGGGAAGATGAATCGGGTAAGATACCTGTAAAGGCTTATTTTGAGAGTGGAAAACTTCACTTTGCTTCTAAAAATGAAAACTTTCATTTATGGTTTGATAATCGAATTTATTTGGATGCAGCGGTTTATTCGCCCACATCGAATGTGGATGATCTGACATCCAAAACGAACAAGGATCTGGAGGACGATGACAATCAATTCCGTTTTAGTAACGGGGTGAGTTTTCGTCGTGCACGTTTCGGTGTGAAAGCCACTTTATACAAAAAATGGTTTGCAGAACTGGATCTGGATTTCGCTTATAATGAAGTGGAAATAAAAGATATGTATCTGGGCTATAAATTTAATAATCATTTCTTTGTAAAGGCGGGAAATTTTAAAGTTCCGATGAGTATGGAACGCACAACAAGTTCTAAATATCTGATGGCTTCGGAACGTCCGATGGCAGTGGAAGCTTTTGCTGACGGGCGCCGTCTGGGACTTGCCGGAACTGGTTGGGGAAAACATTGGTGGGCTTCCGCCGGAGTATTTGGTAGGGAAGTGGATATCATTCAGAAAGAGCGTAATAGAGGGAATGACGGTTATGCTCTGGCTACCCGTGTAGCAGTGTCGCCTATTTACAATGAAGATATGACGATTCATGTCGGCGGATACTTTAACTATCAGACACCTTCCGGTTCAGGGCTGGAGGATAAAACGGTTCTTTTCCGGACTTTCCCGGAGAGCAGGGTAGACCGTCGCCGATTTGTGCAAGCCGAGATTTCGAATGTCAATCATTATTATACTACAGGCTTCGAACTGGATTCCGTTATCGTAAGTTGCTGACTTATGGAGAATATATTTATAACAACATATCCCGCTATACCTATGGTGCTAATAATCAAAAGACTGATTTGAAAAATGCAGTATTTAATGGTTGGTATGCTACGGCATCTTATATGATATTGGGAGAAAACCGTCAATACTCCCCGGATGAGGCGGAATTTGGTCCAATGAAAATGCGTCGTAAGGGGGGGAATTTGGAAGTTGCGGCTCGTATCAGTAATATAAATATGAATGATTTCCATGATCCGGCTGCGTATATTACAGGAGGTAAGGCAACCAGCTATTCTGCTTCGCTAAACTGGTATCCTGTACGTAATGTGGTGATTGGACTGAATTACATTTATATGAATAATGATAAATATGCCGACTCTAAAGGACAAATTACCAAAGGAGGCAAACCTTTAAGTGAACTAATGCCTTCAGGAATCGATTTTAATGTATTTCAGTTGCGTACAATGATTTCTTTTTAAACGCGAATAACGATATAAACTAAAAAAAGATGATTATGAAAAAGTTTTTGCTGATGAGCACACTTTGTGCTTTGGCTTTAGTTGGGTGTAAAGATGACTCGGAACCGGAAATTCCTACTGATATTGATTATTCAGGATTGGTATTGAATGAAATTTGTGGAAACGATGGGAATGCAAGTGAAGAAGATTGGATTGAGATTTATAATACTTCCAATACAACAATTAATCTCAATGGCGTTAAACTGGTGAAAACTGATGAAGAAGGTGTTTCGGAGGTTATTTATACGTTTGGGGAAGGTGCAACCATTGCCGGTAAAGCATATTTGCTGAAAGTCAAAGGCGTTGATTTTACTCAAGGAATATCAAATACTAAATCTGTTTCTATCACTTTGCAAATGCCCTCTGGTAAAGATATAGACAAATTTGATAAGGATGCGGAATTTGGTGATGGAGGTAAACATGAAGTGGGAGGAAGTTATTCACGTATTCCTGACGGTACGGGAGAATGGACTGTTGTATTGAAAGCTACTAAAGGAACGGCTAATAAAGTTACGGAACCTGAAGGACCTTCCGGTATTGATTATACTGGATTGGTGCTGAATGAGTTGAATGGTAATAAACCCAAATATATTGAGTTGTATAATAGTACAGGTCGTGAACTGGATATAACCGGAGTAAAGATTAAAAAAGATGATGGGGATATTGTTTATATAGCTCCCGAAGGAACTAAAATACAGTCTCATGGTTTTTTAGTGCTTCTTTCGGATCAAGCGGATTATTCTACAGGCTTTACAAGTGGACTCTCCGCTAAAAAATCTGTGAAGATTGAGCTTCTTTCACCGGAAGAAACTGCCATAGACGTATTTAAGAATCTAACGGATGCCGGTGAAGAGGTTTGGGGAGAAACACCTAAATACAATGGAGAAACAGAGGGAATGGCATATGCCCGTAAGGATAACGGTGCTGAATGGTATATGATGAAAGCCACTCAAGGTGAGAGTAATAGCACCACTGCCGGACTAAGTACAAAAATAGAATGGTAAGATTATAATTGTAAGGAATGAGAAAGCTAATCCTTTTATTATTTACGGGAATTCTTCTTTTTAGCTGCACCGCTGCCGGAGCAGACGAAGGAAGAATTCTTCGTTTTATATATTGTTCAGACGTACATTATGGTCTTGAACGTGAATTTCGGGGAAAAGAAGTGGGAAGTGATGAGGTAAGTCGTGCTATGTTGGCAACCTTCAAATTGCTTTCTGAAACTCGGCTGCCGGAAGATAGTGGGGTGGGTGCAGGAATAAAATTCGGTTCTCCTGATTTTGTTGTTTGTACGGGTGATATTGCCAATCGGATGGAAGAAGGAGTTCAATCTGCTACTACATCATGGAGTCAATTTTGCAGTGATTGGGATTCATCGATAAGTTCTCCTTTGTATCTGGTACCGGGTAATCACGATATTTCTAATGCGATAGGTTATCCCAAGGTTTTATCTCCTGAAAAAGATGCATCCAGTGCTGCCGGTATTTTCAACCGGATGATGCGCCCTGCGGTGGAACGTACGGCGGAGACTTTTAATTATCAAACGGATAAGGTGCATTATTCCTTTGTAAAGGACGGGGTACGTTTTGTTTTTATGGGAATGTGGCCTGATGCATATATGCGTCAATGGTTCGATCAGGAAATAGGAACCGATACGATTACTCCTGTTGTTTTATTCACCCACGATCCTCCCATTGCCGATACCAAGCATTTTACGAATCCGAACGGTAAGCATACGATCAATTCAGTAGATAAGTTTCAGAATTTGTTGGCAGATACCAGTCTGGTGACTGATGTCAAAAAGAAAGCCACAAAGAATTGGGAAAAGCTGGAGCAGTTTATCCATTCTCATTCTATGATTAAGGCTTACTTTCATGGAGATAAGAATTACAATGAATTTTATACCTGGAATGGGGTAAATGGAACAATTGATTTACCTGTTTTCCGGGTGGACTCCCCTATGAAAGGTGAGTATTCTTCTTCTGACGAACGTCTACTTTCCTTTATTGTAGTTACCATGGATGTGGATCAACGCTTGTTGACGGCTCGTGAATGTTTGTGGAATACGGAAAACAAAACCAGTATCCAATGGGGAAGTTCTTGCACTATCACTTTCTGATAAATAGCCAAATTTAGTATTAAATCGTATAGGTTACTAAAAACTTTATAAGAAAACGACCGTAAATCACCTTCTTTGTTGTAAATTCGTTCTATTTCTCGTAATATCAAACTTATTTTAATCAATTAATATAGAAAGTAAATTATGAGAAAAGACGGATTTACCGTATGTGCAAATAATTATATAAATTGTTTGCGTCAGGAAGGGCGTTATGCCACAGCACATGTTTATGAGAATGCACTTCGCTCTTTCACCATATTTTGTGGAACAGAGTGTGTGTCATTCAGTTTGATTACTCGTGAGAACTTGAAGCGGTATAGCAGTTATCTGATGTCCTGCCGCTTGAAGCTGAACACGATTTCCACCTATATGCGAATGTTACGTTGCATATACAATAAGGGAGTAGATACTCATCAGGCTCCTTATATTCATCGCTTGTTTCGTGATGTCTTTACCGGAGTAGATACTCGTCAGAAAAAAGCAATTCCTATAAATGAATTACACACGCTGCTTTATAAAGATCCGCAGTCCGAAAAACTTCGCCGGACGCAAGCCATCGCTAATTTGTTATTTTTATTTTGCGGAATGCCTTTCGCTGATCTTGCTCATCTGGAAAAGTCGAATTTGGAGGGGAATATATTGAAGTACAACCGTATCAAGACGGGAACTCCAATGAGTATAGAAATCTTAGAATCGGCTTCATGTATTGTTTCCCGACTTCGTAATACGCATTCCGCTGTTCTCCCCGAGCATCCGGATTATCTTTTTTATATATTAAGTGGAAAGAATAAACGGGATGACGAAGCGGCATATATAGAATATCAATCCACTCTGCGTCGTTTTAATAATGATTTGAAGAGTTTAGCCAAGAAGCTACGTATTCATTCATCCGTAACTTCTTATACGTTTCGCCATTCCTGGGCAACTACCGCTAAATACAGGGGAGTACCTATCGAAATGATTAGCGAGTCATTGGGGCATAAATCTATAAAGACAACACAAATTTACTTGAAAGGTTTTGAATTGAATGAGCGTACCAAAGTAAATCGGTTGAATTATTCTTACGTTAGGAATTATAGGGGAATTCTTTGAAAAGTATATTAAGTCTTTGATAACCAGTCTAAATACGCAGCTGTTACTTCTTAGGTAACGGAAATTATTCGGTGCAAATATAGACAAAATTGTTAATAACATACAAGCAAAATTCCTTTTTTTTCTCTTTTTATTTAAATATACAGTAAAAATGTATCGGGACATGAAACATTCCTATTTCATGTTCTATGAATTCGACTGCCTATACTTTTCAAATATCTCTGTATATCAGGCAAAATGTATCTAAACTCCCTTGTTCGTACGTATTTCTTCTTCTTTTTGTGGTAGGTGTCCAGTACTCTATAATTTCCGTTACCTAAGAAGTAACAGAAACTTAAGGGGTAAAAAAGTATGATTCTAACGAAAGAAACTTTAAGTGCTGGGCCTAAAATTGGGACAGGGGAAGGCGTAGCACACTCTAAACGCTGGTATGTCGCTCTGGTTCGTATGCATCATGAGAAGAAGGTAGCCGAACGTTTAGACAAAATGGGGATTGAAAATTTTGTACCGGTCCAGCAAGAAGTCCATCAATGGAGTGACCGCCGTAAAGTGGTTGAATCCGTGTTGCTTCCTATGATGGTTTTTGTACACGCTGATCTTAAAGAACGTAAAGAGGTTCTTTCCTTTTCTACAGTTAGTCGTTATATGGTAATGCGCGGTGAGAGCAGTCCGACTATCATTCCTGATGAACAAATGGCCCGTTTCCGTTTTATGCTCGACTATTCCGAAGAGGCAATCTGTATGAATAGCGCTCCTTTGGCACGTGGTGAAAAAGTACGTGTTGTCAAAGGTCCTTTGACTGGTCTTGTAGGAGAACTTGTCACGGTAGATGGCAGGAGCAAGATTGCTGTCCGGTTAAATATGCTGGGGTGTGCTTGTGCGGATATGCCGAGAGGGTATGTGGAACTGTTTAAATAAACACAGAATAAAAGCTACTTTGTGTCCATCTCAAAACAACTTACTTATTTTCTAAAATTGAAATAAGCTTTTATGAAAGGAATCGTTTTAGCCGGTGGTTCAGGCACTCGTCTGTATCCTATCACCAAAGGAGTGAGTAAGCAGTTGCTTCCTGTCTTTGACAAACCCATGATTTATTATCCGATTTCAGTCCTTATGTTGGCTGGAATCCGTGAGATCCTGATCATTTCCACTCCTTATGATCTTCCGGGCTTCAAACGTCTTTTAGGCGATGGCTCCGACTATGGAGTACGGTTTGAGTATGCCGAACAACCCTCTCCGGACGGTCTGGCACAAGCCTTTATTATCGGTGAAGACTTCATCGGCAATGATTCCGTCTGCCTGGTATTAGGTGATAATATCTTCTATGGCCAAAGCTTTACCCGCATGTTGCAGGAGGCTGTCCGTACAGTCGAGGAGGAGCAGAAAGCAACCGTATTCGGTTATTGGGTTGCCGATCCCGAACGTTATGGAGTTGCTGACTTTGACAAGGATGGAAATGTTTTGAGCATCGAAGAGAAACCTACAAATCCAAAATCTAACTACGCTGTAGTGGGACTCTATTTCTACCCCAATAAAGTGGTGGATGTAGCCAAACATATACAACCCTCTCCCCGTGGAGAGTTAGAAATCACTACCGTTAATCAGGAATTTCTCAATGACCACCAATTAAAGGTCCAACTATTAGGCCGTGGCTTTGCCTGGCTTGATACCGGCACGCACGATTCTCTTTCCGAAGCCAGTACTTTTATTGAAGTGATTGAAAAGCGTCAGGGATTGAAAGTCGCGTGTCTTGAAGGTATTGCCCTGCGTCATGGCTGGATAACAGCGGATAAAATGCGTGAACTGGCCAAGCCCATGCTAAAGAACCAATATGGCCAGTACCTTTTAAAAGTAATAAATGAACTGGGACTGGAATAATGCCATATTTCTTTCCGGTAATTTAAATAACTAACAAACACTAATCACAGTGGAAATAATCAAAACTGCTATCGAGGGCGTTGTCATCATTGAACCCCGCCTTTTTAAAGATGACCGTGGTTACTTTTTCGAATCTTTCTCTCAACGTGAATTTGCAGAAAAGGTCCGTAAGGTAGATTTTGTCCAGGATAATGAAAGTAAATCCAGCTATGGTGTTTTACGTGGCCTTCATTTTCAGAAGCCACCTTATGCCCAGAGTAAACTGGTACGTGTCATTAAAGGCTCTGTCCTTGATGTGGCTGTCGATATTCGTAAAGGCTCACCAACATTTGGAGAGCATGTATCAGTGGAATTGACTGAAGAAAACCATCGTCAGTTCTTTATTCCGCGTGGATTCGCCCATGGCTTTGTTGTCCTGACGGAAGAGGTTATTTTTCAATATAAATGTGACAACTTCTATGCTCCCCAATGTGAAGGTGCCCTGGCTTGGGATGATCCCGCATTGAAAATCGACTGGAAGGTTCCTGCTGATAAAATAATCCTTTCCGGGAAAGACCAACATCACGAACGTCTGGAAGAAGCCGGCTGGTTATTTGATTATAACGAAAATCTGTATTAAGCTCAATGAATATTCTAGTGACAGGAGCTAACGGTCAGCTTGGTAATGAGATGCGCCGTGTGTCGTCAACCAGCTCCAACCAATATATTTTTACCGATGTGGCAGAGTTGGATATAACCAGTCGTGATTCTATCCGTAAAATGGTCAATGACAACCAAATTCATGTCATCGTTAATTGTGCTGCCTATACCAATGTAGACAAGGCGGAAGACGATTTCGCGACTGCTGATTTATTGAATAATAAGGCAGTGGAGAATCTGGCTGTTGTAGCAAAAGAAGCTGATGCTACCTTAATACATGTCTCTACTGATTATGTTTTTCAGGGAGACAGAAATGTCCCTTGTCGGGAAGATTGGGAAACTAATCCTTTGGGTGTGTATGGTAAAACGAAGCTGGCCGGTGAGCATAGCATACAAGAGACCGGCTGTCATTATCTTATCTTTCGTACCGCCTGGCTTTATTCCCCTTATGGGAAGAACTTCGTAAAAACGATGCGACAACTCACAGCTGATAAAGATACCCTGAAAGTAGTCTTTGATCAGGTTGGTACTCCCACTTATGCCGGAGATTTAGCATCTGTTATCTATCAAGTGATTGAGGAGAATCAACTCTATAAAGAAGGCATCTACCATTTTAGTAATGAAGGTGTGTGTTCATGGTATGACTTTGCGAAGGAAATCTGTGACTTGAGTGGCAATGTGTGTGATATTCAACCTTGCCACAGCGATGAATTTCCCAGTAAGGTAAAGCGTCCTCATTTTTCTGTACTGGATAAAACAAAGGTGAAATCTGCTTTTGGAATCACTGTTCCCTACTGGAAGGACTCTCTACAGAAATGTATAAATGAATTGAAACAACAATCAGCTTATTAAAATAGACATGAATTTTGCACGGAATATACTGATTACAGGTGGAGCAGGCTTCATCGGATCACACGTTGTACGTTTGTTCGTCAATAAATATCCTGAATATCATATTATCAATCTGGATAAACTGACTTATGCCGGTAATCTGGTTAACCTGAAAGATGTTGAGAATCAGCCTAATTATACCTTTGTAAAGGCTGATATCTGTGACTTTGATAAAATGCTAGAAATTTTCAAGCAGTATCGTATTGATGGAGTTATTCACCTGGCCGCTGAAAGTCATGTAGACCGTAGTATTAGGGATCCATTTGCTTTTGCTCACACTAATGTCATCGGTACCCTTTCTTTATTACAGGCTGCCCGGTTGAGTTGGGAATATCTTCCTGAATGTTACGAAGGTAAGCGTTTTTATCATATTTCTACAGATGAGGTTTATGGCGCTTTGGAATTCGATGGCACCTTCTTTACGGAAGAAACTAAATACCAGCCCCATAGTCCTTATTCAGCTAGCAAGGCAGGTAGCGATCATTTTGTGAGGGCTTTTCATGATACTTATGGTATGCCTACCATTGTGACAAACTGTTCCAATAATTATGGTCCTTATCAGTTTCCGGAGAAACTGATTCCATTGTTTATAAATAATATCCGTCAGGGCAAACCCTTGCCTGTATATGGTAAGGGAGAAAATGTAAGAGATTGGTTGTATGTTGTTGACCATGCTAGGGCGATAGATTTGATTTTCCATAACGGAAACACGGCTGATACCTATAATATTGGTGGTTTTAATGAATGGACGAATATTGATCTTATAAAAGTAATCATAAAGACAGTTGATCGTTTGTTAGGTAATCCGGAGGGTACTTCAGATCATTTGATTACTTATGTAACAGACCGTAAAGGACATGATTTGCGTTATGCAATTGATTCGAATAAATTAAAGAATGAATTAGGTTGGGAACCAAGTTTACAGTTTGAAGAAGGGATAGAGAAAACTGTTAGATGGTATTTGGATAATCAGAACTGGATGGATAATGTGACAAGTGGTGATTATCAAAAAGACAATGATAGAGATGATAAATCTCTTTAATAAGAGCATTTTTATATTGGTAAAATGAATTATTAAAGTTTTCTATAAACATTAATAATTAACGGATAATTTTTTATTTTGACTGAAAATATTACACAAAATAATTCTAAACGTATAGCGAAGAATACATTACTTCTTTATATTCGGACATTCATTACAATGGCCATAAGTTTGTATACTTCACGTGTGATTTTAGAAGTTCTAGGTATAAATGATTTTGGAATTTATAATGTTGTAGGTGGATTTGTTGGAATGTTCGCTTTAATTAGTGCTACATTAACATCGTCTACACAACGCTTCATTACATATGAATTAGGAAAAAAAGATGAAAATCATAGTCAGGAGATTTTCTCGACAGCTGTATTAATACATATAATTATAGCACTCGTAATAATCGTACTTGCAGAGAGCGTAGGTGTATATTTTTTGAATAATCAAATGAATATCCCTATATCAAGATTAACGGCTGCTAACTGGGTGTTTCAGTTTTCATTAATAACATTTGTTGTTAATATTATTAGCATCCCATATAATTCAACTATAATTGCACATGAACGGATGGCTGCTTTTGCTTATATCACTTTAATAGAGTCTATTCTGAAATTACTCATCGTTTATCTATTGATATTATCCACTTTTGATAAGTTGATAATATATGGAGCTTTAATGTTGCTGGTTTCTTTAGCTATTCGTATGATTTATGGGGTGTATTGTTCGAAAAATTTTATTGAATGTAAATTCAAATTGGTAAAAGAACGTTTTTATTATAAACAAATTTTAGGATTCTCTGGCTGGAATATAATTGGGTCCTCATCGGTCGTTTTGACTAACTATGGAATTAATATTCTTTTAAATATATTCTTTGGTGTAGCAGTTAATGCGGCTAGAGGAATTACGACACAAGTTGATAATGCTTTAAATCAGTTTGTAAGCAATTTTGTCATGGCACTTAATCCGCAAATAACAAAATCTTATGCATCTGGAAATAGAGAATATATGATGAAACTTGTAATGACTGGTTCGCGTTATTCTTTTTATCTTTTGTTGATTATGGTAATACCCATTCTTTTCGAAACAGAATATATTCTTGCATGTTGGCTGAAAAATACACCAAAATATACAGTTATTTTTGTACAGTTATCTTTGATATATATGTTATGTCAATCTCTCTCAAATACTTTATTTACTGCAATGTTAGCCACTGGCAACATACGGAATTACCAAATAATTGTGGGAGGATTAGCTTTGATGGCATTTCCGCTTTCATATGGTCTTTTTAAAATGGGATTTGAGCCAGCATATTGCTATTATGCAACTATTTTTATTTCTATTCTTTGCCTTGTTGTTCGTTTAATAATGCTACATAGGATTATAGGGTTGTCTATACGAATATTTTTTAAGGATGTTATAGTAAGGGTTATATTGGTTTCTATATTTTCATTGATATCTCCATATATTATAATTAGTTTCATGACGCAAGGATTAGAACGTTTTATAATACTTTCCTTAGTGTCATTGGTAGCTACATGTATCTTTATATTTTTTAGTGGAATGTCTAAGGATGAACGCACGTTTTTTATAACATATATCAAGAATAAATTTAATAAGAGATATGAAAGAAAATTCTAATATAAATAAAGCATTAGCTTATTATATCGGATATTCGACAGATGACCTTATTCGTTATAAAGCATCTTCGGGCGGTATAGGAACATCTATCATTAAATATCTCCTTTCAACGTCTGAATATGATACCTCTATGACTTTTGTTTATGATAAAGAAAAGTGCGGCTATATTCCAAAATTGATATATGACTTTAATGAAATAAATATCTGTGGTAGTGTTTATCAAGATATCGATATATTCTCTTTTTTAAAAGAGAATATATCGAGTATTAAAAATGGTATTATAGTGACTTGTATGCCTTGTCAAGTTCAAGGAATACGGTCCGTGTTGGATAGGAATAATATTAATAATTTTATTATATCATTCTGTTGTTCAGGACAAACTACTCTTGAGGGAACATGGCTTTGTTATCGGTATATGGGTATTGATAAAAGTCAGGTGATTAATATGCAATATAGGGGAAATGGGTGGCCAAGTGGGATACAAATAGAATTGTTTGATGGTAAAAAAATATATAAAAATAATTATACTAATCCTTGGAGATTAATGCATCAGTCAAAATTATTCCGTCCCAAACGTTGCCTCATGTGCAAAGAAGATATTAGCTATAAGGCGGATGTATCATTAGCAGATCCTTGGTTGGGAAAATATAAAATTAGTGACAAAATAGGTCATACAATGTTTTTAATCAATACAGAGAAGGGATTAGCTTTTATTGAAGAAATGAAAAATAAGTCGTTATTGCGGCTAATAGATTCTTCTGTGGAAGACTATATAGAAGCTCAAGGACATACTATAATGGCCAAAGATAAAGCATCGCTAGAAAAAAAGTTTAATAATATATTATCAAAAATGGGGAATAATATATTATATAAGAAAATCATGACATTATCTCCATTCATGCTTAGATTTCATATGCTTATAATTCGAATTGTTTATAAAATTGTTAAATAAAAATATAATGAAACCATATATTATCATTTCAGGACTTAATTTTAGAGATAATAATAGAGGAACAGCAGCTTTAAGCTATGGCTCACTTTCTTTCTTGAATGAGAGAGAATTGTTATCAAAGGAGACGAAAATTCTAAATTTTCGTTTTGTGAAAAATCTTTTTAAATCAAAAAATAGGGGAACTAATATTCAAAAGATTGATATAGCAGGTGTGAAATGGGAATATTTAACGGTTAATGTTTTTTTTGTAGAAGCTTTGTTGTTTAAATATTTGCATATTTGTTTACCTTTTACTAATTTAGGACGAATGATAAAGCAAGTCGAGTACGTTGCTGCAATTAATGGAGGAGATGGCTTTTCAGATATTTATAATACTACCTCTTTTCTCAATCGGTTGCCTGATATCAATTTAGCAATGAAATTTAATATTCCTGTTATTATTCTTCCTCAAACATTAGGACCATTTAGAGAGAGCAAGAATAAAGTTATAGCTGACCGTATACTTTGTTACGCTAGTCAAATTTTTGTTCGTGATAATAAATATGCTTCTGATTTGGAGGCAATGGGATTGAAGTATGAACAAACGAGGGATTTGTCATACTATATGAAACCGGAACCTTTTAACATTGAAATTAAGGCTAATGCAATAGGTATTAATATAAGCGGATTGGCTTATAGCAATAAATTTAGAACTCTTTCAGGGCAATTCTCTACGTATCCATATCTCATAAATAAACTTATTGTTTATTTCCAACAGAAGAATATTGCGATTTATTTAATACCTCATTCATATAATTATCAGAAAGTAGAAGTTGCAAATGACGATTTGGAAGCTGCACGTGATGTCTATTCTAAATTGCATGATAAGAGCAATATTATACTTATTGATCAAGATTTGATTTCGCCCCAAATAAAGTTTATTATATCTCAAATGAAGTTTTTTATTGGTACACGTATGCATGCTAATTTTGCAGCTATGTATACAGGAGTACCATTGTTTGGGTTAGCATATAGTTATAAATTTCAAGGAGCATTTGAAGCAAATGGCATTTATGATAGTACAGCCATGATAAATGATATCGGTGAAAAGGAAGCAGATGCTATAGTAGAGAGAATAGTTACAAAATATAAAAGCTTGGACTAATTTTAGCCTATATTACAATATCCGCTCTATGGCATTTATTCAATCTTGGTTAACCATTATCATTCTTGTGGCTTTTTTCGTAAAGTTGCGAATAGGTCTGGTTTTGTATCTCGCTTACTTTTTTTTGGTTCCATATTTTAATATAAATTTTTTAGGGATTTCTCTGAGCTGGAATTTTGCGAATATTTTACTTCTTATTGCTTTTGTCATAGATTATTATAAACATCACGGTAAAGTTAGGTTGGATTTGCGTCCATTCTATCCATTTATTTTTTTCTATGTTATGATGCTTATTATGATGCCTTTTCAGGAGTTTGTTCCAACAGATATTGCATTGAATTCATGGCGTGCAAATATGATGACTAATTTAGTATTACCAATAGTTATGTGGAATGTGTCTAGATATGATCCTAAAATCATTAGATATAGTAGAAACTGTATGATTATTGTAATTATTGTCATCGTTATATATGGAATTTTCTTGTTGACCTTGAATGGATTAAATCCTTATGTCTATTTTATGGCACAGATTAATAATGCAGAATTGCGTGAGGCTCAATTTGGTGAGCAAATGGCTCGGCTTATTATCAAAATATCATCGGTGTTCACTCACCCTATGATTTTCGGTCTATTTTTAGGCTTAGCAATGGTATACCTTTATTCTTTGAAAGATAAAATAAAACCATTATTTGTATATTTATTGATGTTTTTTATTGTTGTTTGTATTTTTCTTTGTGGCATTCGTACTCCGATAGGTGCCATGTTTCTGACTGTTTTCTTTTATCTATTAATGTTACGTCGAATTAAACCGATGATATATGTCGCTGTTATAGGATTTATTGGTTATATTATTATTGAAAATATACCAGAATTATCAGCAACGATAGATTCAATTTTTATTAAAGATAGTCGCCAAACGAATGTGGAAGGTTCTTCTATTGATATGCGTATGGAGCAACTGAATGGTTGCTTCAGGGAAATACAGGATTGTTTAATTTTTGGAAAGGGATATGAATGGTGTGGTTATTACATGTCTATTCATGATCTTCACCCTGTTTTATTAGCTTTCGAGTCTCTTATTTTCGTTGTACTTTGTAATAGTGGTATAGTAGGCTTGTGTGTGTGGGTCATTACATTTGTTTGGTTATTTAGGGGTGTATATAGAATGAACAAGAATGTTAATGTAACATTGTTTGTGATTACATTAGCTGTTTATTACATTGCTTATTCGGCTATTACAGGAGAATATGGTTATATGAAATATTTTATTATTTTCTATACGCTATTATTAATGGAGTCGAAAATATTTATAGGCAGAGAACATTGATTTGAGTAAGCTATTTAGTTTATCAGAAATATGTATATATTATTATTTTACTGAAATTTATTAAGTGTTAATATATAAGATATGATTACAAAAGCAAGAGTTATTGCATTTTACCTCCCTCAATTTCATCCAATTAAGGAAAATGACGAATGGTGGGGAAAGGGTTTTACGGAGTGGACAAATGTAGGAAAAGCTAAACCCTTGTTTAAAGGACATTATCAGCCACGAGTTCCTGCGGATTTAGGCTACTATGATTTAAGGATGCCTGAGGTTAGAGAAGCGCAAGCGGATATGGCACGTGAGGCAGGGATAGAGGGATTTATGTATTGGCATTATTGGTTTGGTAATGGTAAACAGATACTTGAACGTCCTTTTAATGAAGTTTTATCGTCAGGAAAACCTGATTTCCCATTTTGTTTGGGATGGGCTAATCATAGTTGGACGCGTAGGACGTGGAATAGTGATGCCCAAAAACATAAGAATTTAGATTTGATGATACAAGAATATCCTGGTGATGAGGATATTGTACAGCATTTTGATAATGTATTACCTGCGTTTAAGGATAAAAGATATATCGCTGTGGATGGAAAACCTATGTTTTTGATATACGATCCCGAAGCTTTGCCTGATGCAAAACACTTTATTAATATATGGCAGAATTTAGCAAAAAAAAATGGACTGTCAGGAATACATTTTGTCGGGCTCCAAAATGCAGCTGTTAATAGGTATCAAAAGATCTTTGATTTAGGTTTTGACGCATTAGCTCCTTCAAATTTGTGGCATGCGGAGGAACAATGTAAGGGACGTTGGAGTAAGTTACTTCAGCATAAGTTACGTCAAGTTTTTCCTAATTATACCCCTCTTGATAAATATAAATATAGTGATATTATTTCTAATTTTTATACATCTTATGATTATCGGGAAGATGTATATCCATCAATCATTCCTAATTGGGATAGATCACCACGAGGAGGGCGTCGTGCAGTAATTTATACTGATTCTACTCCTGCTCTTTTTGAAAAACATATAAAAACAGCATTAGAGATAATTTCAAAGAAACAGGACGAACATAAAATTCTATTTTTGAGATCTTGGAATGAATGGGCAGAGGGAAATTATGTAGAACCAGATTTGAAGTTTGGACATGGGTATTTGGATGCTTTAAAAGAGTCTATTGGAGTGTGATACTTTTTGTACAAACGGAATTTAATAGAATAACGATGTTATTGACGCATAACTTCCTTTTGTTTAATCTATTGATAACTTGTGATATAATAATATGAAAATATTGGAACTACATTATTCTACTGCAGCTGCTGGAGCTGAAAGGTTAGTAATAGACCTATCTAATGAATTATCTAGAAATAATGAATTAGTCTTATGTACTACAGATGATGACTCAATTTTGGAAAACTCATATTATAAGAATGAGATTAGTGCTAGAATAAAATATATAAATCTAAAGTGTAAGAGTGGATTAGGGGTAAAATCAATCTGGCGTATCTTGAAAATTATAAAAGAAGAAAAGCCTGATATAGTACATTCTCATGCAAATCTGATTACATTATTTTTACCCGCAATATTATTGCCTGGTATAAGATATTTTCATACTATACATAATCTTGCTGAGAGATGTTTAATCAATAAAAATCTAAAATTCATATATAAATGGTTTTATAAAAAGAAAGTGCAGCCGGTGACTATCTCGCAGTTGTGTCTTGATTCATATAAGAAACTATACAATATGGATAACGCTATAAACATAGTGAATGGGCGATCAAGACTCCAGCAAACAACTGATTATGATAAAGTGACTATTGAGTTGAATGAGCTAAGGATACATGATGATGATAAGATCTTCGTACATGTAGCTCGGTGTGCTAAGGCAAAGAATCAAAAGTTGTTAGTAGATACATTCAACCGTTTCTTAAATGAGGGAAATCATGGTATTTTGATATTAATTGGTACAGCGTATGATTCGGAAGAAAATATACATATTCTCAATAATGCGCAAAAAGGAATATATTGGCTAGGTGCAAAAAATAATGTTGGTGATTATCTGTTACAGGCTGATTTTTTTGTGTTATCATCTTTATTTGAAGGACTCCCAATTTCATTATTGGAAGCGATCTCTTGTGGCGTTATACCAATATGTACACCAGCAGGTGGAATACCTGATGTAATCAATAGTGAATCTAATGGATATGTTTCTAAAAGTTTTGATGCAGATGACTTTTATTATACTTTGAAAAGAGCATTTGATGATGAAAAGTATTTTAACAGAATTCATTTAGAAGAATATTTTGAGAATAATTTCTCCATGCGTCATTGTGCAGAAGGTTATTTTAATGCATTTAGTCACAATGATACAGAGTAGGTTAGAACTTAAACGTTATCTTAAAGAAGATAAAAAACGTAATCCTTTATGTTATCCGTTTCTACAAAAAATAACATATAGTGAGAATTATATAATTCATCGATATCTAAGATTACTACGCTATTACGAATATTATTTAAATAATAGACATTGGTATAATTTTTTGCAATATAGCTATTATTTTATCATGTATAGAAGGTATGTAGTAAAAACGAATATCTGCATATTCCCAAATACTTTGGGAGCAGGATTACAAATAATGCATCCTGGATTTAGGCGTGTTGATATAATGGTTAGGGGAGGAGATAATTGTACTTTATTGCCTCTAGTTTTATTTGGTAAAAAAAGGCCAGGTGAAAAAGGTACAATTATTATGGGAGATAATTGTTATGTAGGAACTGGTGCGACAATACTTGGTCCGGTTAGAATTGGTAGTAATGTAACTATTGCTGCAGGAGCTGTGGTGATTGATGACATTCCTGATAATTGTATTGTGGGTGGGGTTCCTGCTAAAATTATTAAGTATAAATAGTGTAGTACTAAGTGAAAAATCGTATTTATTTTTTTGCAAATTTTGGGGATTGGAGTAAAATACCATTCGGAGGCGGGGAAGTAGGTAATAGAAGAACTCTTGCTCTATTGAAAAAACTCAATTATGATATTGTTCTAATCCCTAAATATATAAGGGTTAATGATCATTCATTAATTAATTCTATTGAGTTGTTATTTAAAATAATCTCAAATATTTTTTTGTTTGCAAAGACTTTAATAAATGGACAAAGAAAGGGAGCTATAGTTCATATTGCTGGCTTTTATGGTATAATGATATATTTTGAATATTTATTAATCGCCATTGCTAAAGTACTTCATTATAAAGTCATTTATGAAATGAGAGGTGGAGGTGCTAATAAATATTATGAAGAAGGGCATTTCCTATATAAATTCTTTTTTAAAAGAGCTATAAGGAGAAGTGACGAAATATTTTCTCAAGGGAAAGAAAATTTTTCTCTAATAAAGAAAATAGATACCAATAAGAGAATCTTTTATTACCCTAATTATGTTCAAGGTGATTTTTACCCTCAGCAGTATCCTCAAAAGCCGAAAGATAAAATTAATTTGATGTATTTTGGACGATTATCTAAAACGAAGAATACCGATATTGTTATTAATACTTTTATTCTGTTGGCGAAAGAGTATAATAATGTTTATTTAGAAATTATTGGAAATAGCGAAAGTCAATTCTATACAGATTATATTAAAAATAAAATTAAAGAAAGTAACTTAGAATCTCGTATAAATATTCTTCCTGCTTGTAATCATAAAGAATTGAAAAAACATTTAGTAGATAAAAGTTTTTATATTTTTCCGTCAAAAGAGCCACGAGAAGGCCATTCTAATGCTTTAACTGAAGCTATGGCGTGGGGATTGATTCCTATAACGACTTCACAAGGATTTAATAGAAGTGTTATAGAAAATGATTCACTTATTGTTGAGAAATTAGATGTGAAATGCTTCGTAAATAAAATAAAGTACATTATAGATAATGATTTGATAGAACAGTTTTCATATAATTCTTATAATCGAGTTTTATCAAACTATACGGATGAAATTGTATTGGAGAAACTAAAAGAAGAGTATGATTTCCTATTTAATGTAAAATTTACAAGTTAATTGAAATAATTGTCAGGTATTATAAATCCTACATACTTATTGGTGAAATATTTAGTAGAGAGATTATTCTCCTGTACTGAATACTGACATACTTGCTGTCATTACAGACGAGCGACAGCCTTTTATATGTAAATATAGATTTGCATGTTACTCTGAAATGAAAGCAAGAATGATAGAATTGATAGATTAAACAATTTGTGATTTATGAAAATTTTAGTAACAGGTGCTGCAGGCTTTATTGGGTCTAAATTAATGGGTGTATTGGCATCTAGAGGCGATGAGGTAGTGGGGATTGATAGTATAAACAACTATTATGACGTCCGATTAAAATATGGCCGATTATCGGAAATGGGTATCATGTTGAATGATGAATTTGTATGGAATCAACCGATACAAAGCTCTAGGTATGAGACTTGTAGATTTATACGGATGTCTATTGATGACCGGCATGCCATGGAAGAACTTTTTGAAAGGGAACATTTTGAAAAGGTTGTAAACTTAGCTGCGCAAGCTGGAGTGAGATATTCTATTACAAATCCATATGCTTATTTACAAAGTAATTTGGCTGGTTTCTTGAATGTATTGGAATGTTGTCGTCATTATGAGGTGAAACATTTGGTGTTTGCATCTTCTAGTTCCGTATATGGTCTAAATTCGAAAGTACCGTATTCTGAGGAAGACAAAGTGGATACTCCAGTTAGTTTGTATGCTGCAACTAAAAAAAGTAATGAATTGATGGCACATAGTTATAGTAAACTGTATGGTCTTGCTGTGACTGGACTTCGTTTCTTTACTGTTTATGGTCCATGGGGACGTCCTGATATGGCTCCTATGTTATTTGCTAGAGCTATTTCAAATGGAGAACAGATAAAGGTTTTCAATAATGGAAATATGATTCGTGATTTTACATATATTGATGATATTGTTGAAGGTACAATACGGACACTGGATCATGTTCCGGTAACACAGAAAAGCTCGAATGGAGTAGCATATAAAATATACAATATAGGATGTTCACATCCAGTAAAATTGATGGATTTTATCCATGAAATAGAATCTGCCATGGGCCATGAAGCTGAAAAAATATTCTTACCCATGCAACCTGGAGATGTGTATCAGACTAATGCTGATACCTCCATGTTGAAAAGGGAAATTGGCTATGAACCAATGGTTACATTACACGATGGGGTCGCAAAATTCATACAATGGTATAAGTCAGAGAAAAATCCTTTAAAATAATCATTGTTATCTAAAATTTTTAATTATGAATATAGCAGTTGTAGGAACTGGATATGTTGGCTTAGTAAGTGGAACTTGCTTCGCTGAAATGGGGGTAAATGTAACGTGTGTCGATGTTAACGAAGAGAAAATCAAAAGCCTGTTAGATGGTCAAATTCCAATCTATGAACCTGGGTTAGATGAAATGGTATTACGTAATCACAGGGAAGGTAGACTAAACTTTACAACAGATTTAAAAACTTGTTTGGATAATGTAGACATCGTTTTTAGTGCTGTGGGAACGCCTCCGGATGAAGATGGAAGCGCAGACTTAACTTATGTTCTGGAAGTAGCACGTACTGTAGGGCGTAATATAAACAAATATGTATTGCTTGTCACCAAATCCACCGTACCTGTAGGTACAGCTCAAAAAGTAAAAAAGGCTATTCACGAAGAGTTAGAGAAAAGAGGAGTTGATATTGAGTTTGATGTAGCTTCAAATCCGGAATTTCTGAAGGAAGGTGCTGCTATTCAGGATTTCATGAGACCAGATCGTGTGGTAGTGGGAATAGAGTCCGAAAAGGCGAAGGAGCTTATGAGTCGTTTGTATCGCCCTGTTATGCTGAATAATTTCCGAGTAATCTTTACGGATATACCTTCTGCAGAAATGATAAAGTATGCAGCAAATAGTATGTTAGCTACACGTATTTCATTTATGAATGATATAGCGAACTTGTGTGAATTAGTAGGGGCAGATGTGAACATGGTGCGAAAAGGTATTGGAGCGGATACACGTATTGGTAGTAAATTTTTATATCCTGGGTGTGGATATGGCGGTAGTTGTTTCCCTAAAGATGTGAAAGCTCTAGTTAAGACTGCTGAAAATAGAGGCTATGAAATGAGAGTGTTGAAAGCTGTAGAAGAAGTAAATGAAAATCAAAAACATATTGTGTTTAATAAACTTTGTAAGCATTACAATGGTGAACTTCACGGGAAAGTTATTGCAATTTGGGGATTAGCATTTAAACCAGAAACTGATGATATGCGTGAAGCAACAGCGTTAATCACTATTAATCAGCTAATTAAAGCAGGTTGTAAAGTTCAGGTATTTGACCCTGTAGCAATGGATGAATGTAAACGCCGTGTCGGTGAAGGAGTTACTTATGCGAAAGATATGTATGATGCAGTATTAAATGCCGATGCTTTATTGTTGTTAACGGAATGGAAACAATTTCGCTTGCCAAGTTGGGGTGTTTTGAAGCGTACAATGAATAGCCCTGTAATCATTGATGGACGTAATATATATGACCCGGTAGAAATGATGGAAAAAGGGGTTACTTATTATTGTATAGGAAGGTAATACTTTTCATTTTAATTCCACTTTAAACTGAGGCGAATATCATCTTTTTTACTTAATAGCACATTTCGAAAGTCCTCAGACTCAGATAATTTCTTATTTAATATATATGAAACTTTGTCTTAAAACAATTATTCTTCTGAAGAATCAGAAGGATTTATCGTCATTACCCGAAGGCAAGTTGCTGATTAATACGATTAATGCTCATTCGTATAACACTGCCTTGAAAGATCCGCTTTTTCAGGAAGCATTATTAAAAGGAGGAGCATTGATTCCGGATGGTATCAGTATGGTGCTTGCTTTTAAATTTCTACGGGGTGAAAAAATAGAACGTACAGCCGGATGGGATTTGTTTCAATATGAAATGAATAAATTAAATCAGAAAGGGGGAGTATGCTTCTTTTTGGGAAGTAGTAAGAAAACATTGTCTTTGGTGTGTGAAAAAGTGAAGACTGTCTATCCCAATATTCAAGTTAAGACTTATTCTCCTCCTTACAAATCGAGTTTTACAGAGGAAGAAAATCGAGAAATGATTAATGCAGTAAATATGGCTAATCCTGATCTGCTTTGGATTGGTATGACTGCACCCAAGCAAGAAAAATGGGCTTATGAGCATTTGAATGAACTTAATGTTCATTGTCATATAGGTACAATTGGAGCTGTATTTGATTTTTTTGCAGGAACTGTGCAGCGGGCTCCTCAATGGTGGCAGAGAAACGGATTAGAATGGGCATATCGTTTATTGAAAGAACCGAAAAGAATGTGGCGTAGGTATATTATAGGAAATGTTTTATTCTTGTGGAATATTTTAAAAGAGAAAAATGGAATGATTATGGATCATAATTAATAGAGAATATTTTATGAAAAAAATAGCATTAATTTCAGGTATTACAGGACAAGATGGTTCATTTCTGGCAGAATTTTTAATAGAAAAAGGTTATGAGGTCCACGGTATTCTTCGCCGTTCTTCATCATTCAATACAAGTCGTATCGAACATCTTTATTTAGACGAATGGGTACGTGATATGAAAAAAGACCGTTTGGTAAATCTCCATTATGGTGATATGACAGATAGTAGTTCTTTAATTCGTATTATTCAGCAAGTCCAACCAGATGAGATCTATAATTTGGCAGCTCAAAGTCATGTAAAAGTATCTTTTGATGTTCCCGAATATACAGCTGAGGCTGATGCTATTGGTACACTTCGTATGTTGGAAGCGGTTCGTATTTTGGGTATGGAAAAGAAGACTAAAATTTACCAGGCTTCGACTTCTGAATTATTTGGTTTGGTTCAGGAAGTTCCTCAAAAGGAAACAACACCTTTTTATCCCCGTTCTCCATATGGAGTGGCTAAACAGTATGGTTTTTGGATTACCAAGAATTATCGTGAAAGTTATGGAATGTTTGCGGTAAATGGAATCCTGTTCAATCACGAAAGTGAGCGGAGAGGTGAAACTTTTGTAACTCGTAAAATTACGTTGGCGGCTGCACGTATTGCTCAAGGTTTACAAGACAAACTTTATTTGGGTAACCTTGATTCTCTTCGTGACTGGGGATATGCTAAAGATTATGTAGAATGTATGTGGTTGATTCTCCAACATGATGTACCTGAAGATTTTGTAATTGCTACAGGAGAGTATCATACAGTACGTGAATTTACTACGTTAGCATTTAAAGAAACAGGTGTTAATCTTTGTTGGGAAGGCAAGGGGGTAAATGAGAAGGGGATTGATGGGGTCACTGGGAAAGTTTTGGTGGAAGTCGATCCTAAATATTTTCGCCCTGCAGAAGTTGAACAATTATTGGGTGACCCTACAAAAGCAAGAACTTTACTTGGTTGGAATCCTCGGAAGACATCTTTTGAAGAACTTATAAAAATAATGGTTTCTCATGATTTGAAATTTGTAAAGAGGCTCTACATGCAAGAGTCGATGAATAGAGAATAATATTGCTGTCATATTAGATAAGAATTTTGAATAGTATATGGTAGAGTATTCTGGTACGGTATTTTTTCACTGTCGTGCACATAGGTGGTATTATGACTAATTTATATCAATCATAACTAAAAACATATGCAGGAAGTCCAACGTTTTAACAAAGTCCTAAAATCTTGTGTCCTTTGGGGGGATCTTATTTTGCTGAACCTGCTTTTATGGGGATTTGAACAGTTTTTTGGTAACCGCTTTTGGTGCGAGAATTGTGGTTCCATCCTTCAAGGTATGGCTTTGATAACTTTATGTTATCTACTTTGTAATATGCACTCCGGAGTCATTCTTCATCGTTCGGTAGTCCGTCCTGAACAAATCATGGTCCGTGTTTTACGTAACATGGTTCCTTTTGTATTGCTTTCAGTCTGTATTTTATTACTTTTTCATTTTGAGTTTTCTCATTCCCGGCTTTTTGGTTTGTTTTATATTGTTCTGATATTGGTAATAGTAAGCTATCGTTTGGCTTTTCGTTACTTCTTGGAACTTTATCGTAAGCAAGGAGGGAATGTTCGTAAAGTGATATTGATTGGAAGTCATGAGAACATGCAGGAGCTTTATCACGCAATGACAGATGATCCCACTTCGGGTTATCGTGTTCTTGGATATTTTGAGGATTTTCCTTCAGACCGTTATCCAAGCGATGTTTCATATTTAGGGCATCCTCAAGAGGTAAACAACTTTTTGGAGCAGAATGTGGGCCGAGTAGATCAGCTTTATTGTAGTCTTCCTTCCGCTCGTAGTGCTGAAATTGTTCCCATTATTAATTATTGTGAGAACCATTTAGTTCGTTTTTTTAGTGTTCCGAATGTTCGCAACTATTTGAAACGTCGGATGCATTTTGAAATGTTGGGAAATGTTCCTGTTTTATCTATTCGTCGTGAACCTTTAGAGTTGCTTGAGAACCGTATAGTAAAACGTACTTTTGATATAGTGTGTTCTACATTATTTTTATGTACTATTTTCCCATTTATTTATATTATTGTTGGAGTTGCTATAAAGATGAGTTCTCCGGGACCTATCTTTTTTAAACAGAAGCGTAGCGGTGAAGATGGAAAGGAATTCTGGTGTTATAAATTCCGTTCAATGAGAGTGAATACTCAATGTGATACTCTTCAGGCTACAGAGCATGATCCACGTAAAACTAGGATAGGGGAGATTATAAGAAAGACTAGCATTGATGAGCTTCCACAATTTATTAATGTGTTTAAAGGCGATATGTCTATTGTTGGCCCACGTCCTCATATGCTAAAGCATACTCAAGAATATTCTCAATTAATCAACAAGTTTATGGTTCGTCATTTTGTTAAACCGGGTATAACAGGCTGGGCACAGGTAACAGGCTATCGTGGTGAGACAAAAGAACTTTGGCAGATGGAAGGTCGTGTGATGCGTGATATCTGGTATATTGAGCATTGGACATTTTTATTAGATCTCTATATTATGTACAAGACAGTGTATAATGCAATTCACGGAGAAAAGGAGGCGTATTAATAAAAGTTTGGTAATTAATTGTAATAAAATAAATAAAATAGATTTATGAGAAGACTTAATAAGAAGTTGGGATTGTTGTTGTTACCTTTTTTGTTGGTAGCTTGCCAATCGTATAAAAAAGTTCCTTATTTACAGGATGTGGAAGTTGTGGAACAAGCAACTCAACAGGAGAATTTGTATGACGCTAAAATTATGCCAAAGGATTTGTTGACAATTGTAGTGTCTTGCACCAGTCCGGAATTGGCTTTACCATTCAATTTGACAATTGCTAGTCCCAGCGGTATAGCCTCTAGTAATTCAACCTTTACCACGGCACAACCAATGCTGCAACCTTATCTGGTAGATAATGAAGGAAAAATTAATTTTCCTGTATTGGGAGAATTGAAGTTGGGAGGATTGACAAAGAAACAAGCGGAACAGATGATTGTCGATAAATTGAAGCCATATATTACAGAAACTCCAATTGTAACAGTACGTATGGTAAATTATAAAATATCAGTGATTGGTGAGGTGACTCGTCCGGGTACATTTACAATTTCTAATGAAAAGGTTAATTTATTAGAGGCACTTGCTATGGCAGGTGATATGACTGTTTATGGACTTCGTGACAATGTAAGACTCATTCGTGAAGATTCAAGCGGGAAGCAACAGATTATTACTCTGGATTTGAACAAGGCTGAAACTATTCTTTCTCCTTATTACTGGTTACAACAGAACGATATTATTTATGTGACTCCGAATAAGGCGAAAGCTCGTAACTCTGATATCGGTAATAGTACTAGTTTATGGTTTTCTGCGACTTCAATTTTGGTATCACTTGCCAGTTTATTGTTTAATATCTTAAAGTAACGTCTTAAGAGATGAAAGAAAAAAAAGTATATAATGTGGAACAGGAAGCGAATGAAGAGAAAATAGATTTTCAGGAAATTCTGTTTAAATATTTGATTCATTGGCCTTGGTTTGTTGGTACAGTTGTTGTCTTTTTGCTAGGGGCATGGTTGTATTTGCGTATGGCTACTCCGGTATATAATATATCAGCTACAGTGCTGATAAAAGATGATAAAAAAGGGGGAGGAGCAGGTATGGCATCAGAATTGGAAAATTTAGGTTTGGATGGTTTGATCTCTTCTTCTCAAAATATCGATAATGAGATTGAAGTACTTCGTTCTAAGACTATTGCGAAAGAAGTTGTTATAGATTTGAATTTATATATATCTTATAAAGATGAAGATGAATTTCCGGCACAGGATATGTATAAGACATCTCCTGTGCAAGTTAATCTGATTCCACAAGAGGCTGAATTATTGGATGATCCTATGATTGTGGAGATGGCTTTACAGCCACAAGGAAGTTTGGATGTAAATGTAAAGGTGGGAGACGATGAATTCCAAAAGCATTTTGATAAATTACCTGCAGTTTTCCCTACCGCAAGGGGAACATTAGCTTTTTTCATGAGTCCCGATTCTTTGATTTCTAAGGGAACTGAAGATGTTGATTTGGAGAAAAAAGTTTGTAATATAACAGCGACTATAAATAATCCTTTGCGTGTAGCAAGATGGTATTGTAAAAGTATGACTATCGAGCCTACTTCGAAAACAACTTCTGTTGCAGTTATATCATTGAAGAATTCCAGCTTACGACGTGGGCAGGATTTTATTAATAAACTTTTGGAAATGTATAATATCAATACGAATAATGATAAGAATGAAATTGCTCAAAAGACAGCGGAGTTTATTGATGAGCGTATTGGTATTATATCAAAAGAGTTAGGAAGTACTGAAGAAAGTTTGGAGACTTTTAAACGAAATGCTGGTATTACGGATTTGACAAGTGAAGCTCAAATAGCTTTGACAGGAAATGCGGAGTATGAAAAGAAACGTGTAGAGAACCAGACGCAAATCAATTTGGTAGAGGATTTGCGTAGATATATGAGAGGAAATGAATATGAGGTACTTCCTGGTAATATTGGTCTGCAGGATGCCGGACTCGTAGCTCAAATTGATCGTTATAACGAAATGTTGGTAGAACGTAAACGTTTGTTGCGCACTTCTACAGAAAACAATCCTACAATTATAAATCTGGATACAAGTATTCGTGCGATGAAGATGAATGTGGATGTTACTCTTGACCGTACTTTACAGGGACTACTGATAACAAAAGCAGATTTGGATCGTGAGGCTAGTCGTTTTTCTCGCCGTATCAATGAGGCTCCGGGACAGGAGCGTCAGTTTGTGAGTATTGCTCGTCAGCAAGAGATCAAGTCTGGATTGTATCTGTTGCTTCTCCAGAAACGTGAAGAGAATGCTATTACTTTAGCTGCTACAGCTAACAATGCTAAAATAATTGATGATGCTATTGCTGATGAAATTCCTGTATCACCTAAAGGTAAGATGATTTATTTAATTGCTTTAGTTCTAGGTGTCGGAATTCCTGTAGGTGTCATTTATTTAATCAATTTGACTAAGTTTAGGATTGAAGGTCGTTCTGATGTAGAAAAGCTCACGAGTTTACCTATTGTTGGTGATATCCCATTGACTGATGAAAAACAGGGAGCTATTGCTGTATTTGAGAATCAAAATAATCTGATGAGTGAAACCTTCCGAAATATCCGAACGAATCTTCAGTTTATGCTTGAAAATGATAAGAAGGTGATTTTGGTTACTTCTACAGTCAGCGGTGAAGGTAAATCTTTTATCTCTGCTAATCTTGCTATTAGTCTTTCTTTATTAGGGAAGAAAGTAGTAATCGTTGGTCTTGATATTCGTAAACCGGGTTTGAATAAAGTTTTTAATATTCCGAGAAAAGAAATTGGTATAACTCAATATTTGGCTAATCCGGAAAATAACTTGATGGATTTGGTACAGCTTTCCGATGTCAGTAAGAATCTCTATATTCTTCCTGGTGGAACAGTTCCTCCTAATCCAACAGAATTACTGGCCCGTGATGGATTGGATAAAGCAATTGAAACGCTCAAGAAGAATTTTGATTATGTGATTTTGGATACCGCTCCTGTTGGTATGGTAACTGATACCTTGCTGATTGGACGTGTGGCTGATCTATCTGTTTATGTCTGTCGTGCAGACTATACTCATAAAAACGAGTACACTTTGATTAACGAACTTGCTGAAAAAGATAAATTACCTAACCTATGTACTGTGATAAATGGTTTGGATCTGAAGAGAAGAAAGTACGGTTATTATTATGGTTATGGTAAATATGGCAAGTACTATGGTTATGGTAAGCGATATGGCTACGGTTATGGATATGGAGAACAATCTCATACCAAGGAAGAGTAAATCCTATATAGCAGTCAATGAATTTCAATGCAGAATGCATAGGTAAAATCCATTGATGACCAAGATTTTTTTAAGTTAATAATGTCATAGAGTACTTTTAATACTTTACACAAAAGTGAGATGGAACATGTAGGTCCCTAACTTCATGCTACACACATGAAGCCCCTACATTTTGTGGTCAGGAAATATACAGCGGTGTATTCCTGATCAACGCCCTCATGTCGGTGTAAATCCGATGTGATTTCTATTATATCAACTGTCTGTGAAGATCGTTGATATTTGAAATGATATTATCACTAGATAATATACAACTCAAAACGGGAGACAGCACTTTTGTTGTCTTCCGTTTTTATATTGAATACTTCTTCATTATAAATATTGGTACTTTATCGGGAGCTTACAAATACTCCTATCTTTATTTGCTGTTTTGGACATTTTAGCGTAACTTGCACACCTATTTTAAAGAATATTTTTTTAACAGGAGAATAACAGGTATGGATAATCATGTTGTAATAATGGCTGGTGGCATAGGGAGCCGCTTCTGGCCGATGAGCACTCCGGAATGTCCTAAACAATTTATTGATGTAATGGGATGTGGCCGGTCGCTGATTCAGTTGACGGCAGATCGTTTCGACGGTGTTTGCCCTAGGGAAAATATGTGGGTCGTAACTTCTGAAAAATACATTGATATTGTTCGGGAGCAGTTGCCGGAAATTCCGGAAAGTAATATTTTGGCGGAGCCTTGTGCGCGCAATACTGCGCCCTGCATTGCTTTTGCTTGCTGGAAGATCAAGAAAAAACATCCGAATGCTAACATTGTAGTAACTCCTTCGGATGCATTAGTCATTGATACGGGAGAATTCCGTAGAGTGATGGAGAAAGCCCTTCGTTTCACAGATGATGGCAGCGCCATTGTAACGATAGGTATCCGGCCAACTCGTCCGGAAACCGGATACGGATATATTGCTGCTGCCGATCAGCTCCAGACAGATAAAGAAATTTACACCGTAGATGCATTTAAGGAAAAACCGGATAAAGAGACTGCCGAAAAGTATCTGGCAGAAGGCAATTTCTTCTGGAATGCGGGAATCTTTGTATGGAATGTGCGTACTATTACTTCCGTGATGCGTGTATATGCTCCGGGCATCGCACAAATTTTTGATCGCATTTTCCCCGATTTCTATACAGAGAAAGAAAATGAAACGATCAAGAAGTTATTCCCTACTTGCGAAAGCATTTCTATCGACTATGCAGTGATGGAGAAAGCACAGGAGATTTATGTACTTCCCGCTTCTTTTGGCTGGTCAGATCTGGGTACATGGGGAGCACTTCGCGGTTTGCTTCCACAGGATAAGTTTGGAAATGCAACCGTAGGAACCGATATCCGTTTGTACGAAAGCAAAAATTGTATTGTGCATGCCAGCGAAGAAAAACGAGTAGTCGTTCAAGGCTTGGATGGATATATCATTGCAGAGAAAGATAACACATTATTGATCTGCAAGTTGGAAGAAGAGCAAAGAATTAAGGAATTCTCGAAATAAATTTTATTTCGAGAATTGATATTCATGTGGTGTCATTCCTGTCATTCGCTTAAAGAACTTCGAGAAAAATGAAGGATTAGGGAAGTTCAACTCATCAGAAATTTGATAAACAAGCAGATTGCTATGTTTTAGCAATACTTTAGCTTCTAATATAATGGACTGGTTTATCCAGTCCATTACTGTTTGTTGACTGGTTTGGCGGATGATAGTATTAAGATAACGAGGAGTGAGACATAGCTTATCCGCATAAAAACTAACATTGCGTTCTCTCTTACTATAAGCATTGACTAAAGAAATGAAACGCTGGAAAATCTCTTCCTGATGTGTCTGACAACTTTGTTCTTTTTGATTGTTGTTTTTGACAAGATACTCTATATTGCACAAAAGACTGATTAGTAGATATTGAATAACTTCCCGTCGGAACGTTGGTTCTTGTAATATATTCCATATTAAAGCAAAGTAGCTCTTAAACAAGTCGTATTCATGTGAGGTCAGAGATAATATAAGGTTTTTCTGTAACTGTGAAAGATGAGTGAAGAAATTGTCTTTTCCGGCTATAGAAAGAAATTCTGCGTCCATGCCTACCATCTGCATATCAAAATCCGGAGAGAATTCTATAATCTGAAGAATGGAATTCGGAACAATTAATAATAGCTTGTCCGGCTGAAAAGTTTCTTCTATCAGGTTGATTAATACGCGTGCATATCCCTGTTTGATGACTGCAATACGTCCCTCTTTGATACGGTAAGGTTGATCCACTGTGATAAGATTGGATTTTATTTTGGCGAAGCTGTTTACGAATCCGAAATGCGGAGATATGAAACGAAATTCGTTAAATTGGACGACATCCGGATTTTCTAAGATTTCGAGACCTATGTTCAATGGTATTTTCTTTTCCATTTCTATCTGTTTTTCCGCCAAAGATAATAAAAATCAGCAAATAGCCTTTTATTCTTTCTCTTTATCGAACTATTGGAACATTTTTACTAACTATCGGAATGTGAATGTATTTTTGAAACCTCTATCTTTGTCTTTTGAAGAAATTAAAGAAATGATGTGTATGAAAAGAATGTTTTTCAGTTTCTCCTTTTTATTGTTTGTATCGGGAATAAATGCGCAGATAACGTTGGAAGAATGTCAACGGAAGACGCAGGAAAATTATCCGTTGGTACATCAGTATGGTCTGGTGGAGAAAACAAAGGAATATAATCTTGAGAATGCGGCAAAAGGATATTTGCCACAGTTTGCCCTTTCGGCTAAAGCTTCTTATCAGAGTGAGGTAACAGAAATTCCGGTGAAGCTTTCCGGAGTCGATTTGAAAGGACTGCCGAAAGATCAATATCAGGTGATGTTGGAGTTACAACAGAAAATCTGGGATGGCGGAGGAATCCGGATGCAGAAGAAACAAACGACTGCGGAAGCGGAGATAGAGAAAGAAAAGCTGAATGTGGATATGTATGCGCTGAATAGTCGTGTAAATGACCTTTATTTTGGAATTCTTTTGTTGGACGAGCAGCTGAAACAGAATGCATTGTTGCAAGATGAACTGGAGAGAAATTATCGCCAGATTACTGCCTACGTAGAAAATGGCATTGCCAATCAGGCCGATTTGGATGCTGTAAAAGTGGAGCAGTTGAACACAAAGCAGAAAAGAGTTGAACTGGTTTCGTCGCGTATGGCATATTTGAAGATGCTTTCACTTCTGGTAGGAGAGAAGTTGTCGCAGGAAACGGTTTTGGAGAAACCTGTTCCTCAAGATGAGATTTCGGCTGTCAGTGAGATTCGTCGTCCGGAATTGTCTTTGTTTAATGCGCAAGGAGTAGGATTACAAGTACAGGAGAAAGCTTTGAATGTGCGTCATCTTCCACAGTTCGGATTGTTTGTGCAGGGAGCCTATGGGAACCCCGGACTGAATATGCTGAAAAATGAATTTTCTCCTTACTATATTGCGGGTGTTCGTCTTTCATGGAATTTCGGTAGTTTGTACACCTTGAAGAATGACCGGAAGGTAATTGAAAATAAACGCCGGCAATTGGATAATAACCGGGATGTATTTCTTTTTAATACAAGATTGGAGATGACACAACAGGATCAGGCCATCCAATCATTGGAAAAGCAAATGCAGGATGATGATGAGATTATCCGTTTGCGTACCAATATTCGCAAATCGGCAGAAGCCAAAGTGGCGAATGGAACATTGACGGTGACCGAGATGCTTCGGGAATTGACCAATGAGAGTTTGGCACGTCAGTCGAAAGCGTTGCATGAAATTCAACGGTTAATGGGAATTTATCAATTGAAATATACTACGAATGATTAATATAACTTCTTTAGATATGGAACGAATGACAAAGATAGGAATGGTTGGAGTGGCATTGATAATGTTGGCTGCTTGTGGTAAGGGAATACCCAGCTATGATGCAACCGGCACGTTTGAAGCCACAGAAGTGATAGTCTCTGCCGAAGCTGCCGGAAAGTTGTTGCGACTGGAGGTAGAAGAGGGGACAAGACTGAAAGCAGGTGAGGAGATTGGAATGGTGGATACGGTGCAATTGTATTTGAAGAAATTACAACTGGAGGCCAGTATGAAATCAGTGGAAAGCCAACGTCCGGATCTTGCTAAACAGATAGCTGCTACCAAACAGCAAATAGTAACAGCTGAACGTGAAAAGAAACGCGTAGAAAACCTGCTTGCTGCTGGAGCGGCGAATCAGAAACAGTTGGACGACTGGGATGCACAAGTCAAATTGCTTGAAAGGCAGCTTGTCGCACAGGAATCATCATTGCAGAATAGTACAAATAGCCTGATAGAACAAGGAAATTCGGTTGCCATACAGGTTGCACAGATGGAGGATCAGTTAGCTAAATGTCATGTCCAGTCGCCTATCGAAGGTACAGTATTGGCAAAATATGCAGAAGCCGGTGAATTGGCGGTGATAGGTAAACCGCTGTTTAAAGTGGCTGAAGTGGATCGCATGTATTTGAGGGCTTACATTACCTCCGAACAGTTGTCGCAAGTGAAACTGGGAGATGAGGTAACTGTGTATGCCGATTATGGAAACTCGGAGCAGAAAGCTTATCCGGGGGTAGTGACCTGGATTTCCGACCGTTCGGAGTTTACTCCCAAAACGATTTTGACGAAAAACGAACGTGCTAATCTGGTATATGCAGTGAAAATTGCCGTGAAGAATGACGGAGCATTGAAGATTGGTATGTACGGAGGAGTGACATTGAAAAATTAATGATTAAAAATTGAAGGAGAGGAGATGGAAAAGGGAGAACCCATAGTGGTTGTGAAAGAAGTCGGCAAGAACTATGGAACAGTGGAGGCGCTGAAAGACGTTTCTTTCGTTGTGGAACGGGGAGAAATCTTTGGGCTGATAGGGCCTGATGGTGCCGGTAAGAGTTCCTTATTCCGTATTCTGACTACTTTGTTGCTGGCGGATAAAGGAACGGCCATGGTTGCCGGGCTGGATGTGGTAACGGATTATAAACAGATTCGTACGAAAGTGGGATATATGCCCGGTCGTTTTTCACTTTACCAGGATCTTTCGGTAGAAGAGAATCTGGAGTTTTTTGCTACCGTGTTCCATACGACAGTTCAGGAGAATTATGATTTAATTAAAGATATCTACCAACAGATAGAACCGTTCAGGAAAAGAAGGGCAGGGGCTTTGTCAGGTGGTATGAAGCAGAAACTGGCATTGAGCTGCGCTTTGATTCATAAACCGGATATTTTATTTTTGGATGAACCCACTACCGGAGTAGATCCCGTGTCGCGTAAGGAATTCTGGCAAATGCTCCGAAACTTACGGGAACAGGGGATTACCATTGTCGTTTCTACTCCCATCATGGATGAGGCCCGGCAATGTGACCGGATTGCTTTCATCAATCATGGACAGATTCATGGCATTGATACTCCCGAACGTATTCTTCATCAATTTGCGTCTATCCTTTGCCCTCCTTCTTTGGAGCGGGAGGAAGTGAAGCATGAAGTAGCTCCAGTCATTGAAGTGGAACAGTTGACAAAGTGTTTTGGAGATTTTACCGCAGTAGATCATATCTCCTTTCAGGTGAACCGGGGCGAGATATTTGGCTTTCTGGGTGCTAATGGAGCAGGAAAGACGACAGCTATGCGTATGCTTTGCGGATTAAGTAAACCGACATCAGGCATCGGAAAAGTGGCAGGATATGATATTTATCGGGAGGCCGAACAAGTTAAGAAACATATCGGATATATGAGCCAAAAGTTTTCGCTATATGAAGATCTGAAAGTGTGGGAGAATATCCGTCTGTTTGCCGGAATTTATGGCATGAAGGAACAAGAGATAGAACGGAAGACAGAAGAATTGTTGGATCGTTTGGAGCTTACTGCCGAACGGGATACTCTGGTGAAGAGCCTTCCGGTGGGATGGAAACAGAAATTGGCTTTTTCAGTATCAATATTCCATGAACCGAGAATCGTTTTTCTGGATGAGCCGACCGGCGGAGTAGATCCTGCTACGAGAAGACAGTTCTGGGAATTGATCTATCAGGCAGCCGATCAGGGTATTACCGTGTTTGTCACTACCCATTATATGGATGAAGCAGAATATTGCAACCGGATATCTATCATGGTGGACGGTCAGATAAAAGCACTTGATACACCTGCCCGTTTGAAACAACAATTCGGTGCGGAAACGATGGATGACGTTTTTCAGAAATTAGCCCGCGGTGCGGTGCGCAAAGCAGATTGATTATGAGACAGTTTATAGCTTTTATAAAGAAAGAGTTTTATCATATTTTCCGTGACCGGCGAACCATGCTGATTTTGTTGGGGATGCCTGTCGTGCAAATTATTCTGTTCGGTTTTGCTATCAGCACGGAAGTGAAAAATGTTCGGTTGGCGGTGCTCGATCCTTCTAATGATGTGGTAACGCGAAAAATAATTGATCGTTTGGATGCCAGTGAGTATTTCACCGTTACTGCACGTTTTCATTCGCCCCAGGAAATGGAAGCTGCTTTCCTAAAGAATGAAGTTGATATGGCGATTGTCTTTAGCGAACGGTTTTCGGATGATCTCTATACGGGTGATGCTCGTGTACAGCTGATAGTAGATGCAACAGATCCCAATATGTCGACTTCGCAAGTTAATTATGCGACAGGAATCGTTTCTATGGTAGGCCAGGAGATGATTCCCCCGAATATGTCGGCTGCCCGCCTGACTCCTGATATCAAATTGCTCTATAACCCGCAGATGAAGAGTGCTTATAACTTTGTTCCGGGAGTGATGGGCTTGATCCTGATGCTGATTTGCGCCATGATGACCTCGATTTCCATTGTTCGTGAGAAAGAAACAGGCACGATGGAAGTATTATTAGTTTCACCTGTGAAGCCGCTATTTATTATTTTGGCAAAGGCTGTACCTTATTTTGTGCTGTCGTTCGTCAATCTGATAACGATTCTTTTACTTTCGGTCTTCGTGTTGGATGTTCCGGTGGTAGGAAGTTTGTTCTGGTTAATCACGGTATCTTTGCTGTTTATCTTCGTATCCTTGGCATTGGGCTTATTGATTTCATCAGTCACACGTACACAGGTTGCGGCCATGCTGGTTTCCGGATTGATGCTGATGATGCCCACGATGCTTTTATCGGGCATGATTTTCCCTATAGAGAGTATGCCGGTGATACTTCAATGGATCTCGGATATACTTCCGGCACGTTGGTATATACAGGCTGTGCGTAAACTGATGATTGAAGGAGTACCAGTTGCATTGGTGTATAAAGAGATTGGTATCTTGTTATTGATGGCGATGGTACTTATTACGATCAGTATCAAGAAATTTAAGTATAGATTGGAATAATAGGTCGATATGCCAATTGGCTGTATGAATACTATACAGTGTGCTAATGGGCAGATTGATAAATGGAAGAATTATTTATGATAAAGTTCCTGATAGAAAAAGAGTTTAAACAATTGCTTCGCAATTCGTTTCTTCCGAAATTGATTCTTGTATTTCCATGCATGATTATGCTGCTGATGCCTTGGGCGGTAAACCTGGAAATCAAGAATATACAGCTGAATATTGTGGATAATGACCATTCGGCTATTTCACAACGTTTAGTCAATAAGATTGCCGCCTCTACCTATTTCCGTCTGGTGGAAGTGCCGGCTTCGTATGAAGAAGGCCTACGGAATATTGAAATTGGAACGGCGGATATTGTGATGGAAATTCCGCGGCATCTGGAACGGGATTGGATGAATGGAGAAGATACCCACATACTGATAGCAGCCAATGCTGTGAATGGGACAAAAGGAGGGCTGGGGAGTTCTTACCTATCTTCTATTATTAATGATTATGCAGCCGAGCTGCGTTCGGAATATCCTGCAACTGTTACAGTCTCCGGTGCTTTCCCTTCGATAGGCATTGATACACAGGGATTGTTTAATCCGAATCTGAACTATAAACTCTATATGATTCCGGCATTGATGGTCATGTTATTGACTCTGATTTGTGGTTTCTTGCCTGCACTGAATATAGTTAGCGAGAAGGAAGTAGGAACGATTGAGCAAATCAATGTGACGCCGGTTCCGAAGTTTATCTTTATTTTGGCAAAGCTCCTGCCTTACTGGTTGATTGGTTTTGTGGTGCTGACTGTATGTTTCATATTAGCTTGGTTAATTTATGGCATAGTGCCGGTCGGTCATTTTCTATTGATTTACTTTTTCGCAGTTCTTTTCGTTCTGGTAATGTCCGGTTTCGGACTTGTTATTTCCAACTACTCGGCAACGATGCAACAGTCTATGTTTGTTATGTGGTTCTGTTTGTTGGTTGTAATTTTGATGAGTGGTTTGTTTACTCCCATTAGCAGTATGCCGGAATGGGCTCAACTAATTACCAGGCTCAATCCTTTGAGGTATTTTATGGAAGTGATGCGAATGGTGTATTTAAAGGGGAGTGGTTTCTTTGATTTACTGCCACAGTTTGGAGTATTGTTGTTTTTTGCAGTAGTGTTTAATAGTTGGGCAGTGATTAGTTATCGGAAGAATAACTAAGGATAATAATATAAAAACAGCTCGTTTCCCTTTCAGGGAAAGAGCTGTTTTATTACTTCTTATCACCGTTTCCGGTGAACAGCAAGTGGTTACCGTATTACTTTATTTCGATTTGCCGATTTGGCTTCTTCACTTCTTCTTCAGAGAGTTTCGGAAGTTCGATGTTTAAAACACCATGTTCTACGGATGCAGCAATTTTTTCTTTGTCCACATTGTCCGGTAGAATCATTGTTTGCTGGAACTTAGAGTATGAAAATTCGCGACGCAGATAGCGACCGTCTTTCTTTTCCTCCTTGTTTTCAGTCTTTTTCTCCATGCTGATAACGAGGTTGTTGTCTTCATCAATGCGAACATTGAAATCATCCTTCGTCATACCAGGAGCAGCCAATTCCACTTTGTACTCTTTTTCTGTTTCCAAAACATTAATTGCAGGTGCAGTAGCATTTGCTTTTACCATCCAATCGTTATCAAAGAAATCATTAAAGATACTTGGTAACCAACTTTGAGTTCTTCTAACAGGCATCATAATTTTAGTCTCCTATCTTTAAGTTAAACATTCAATTAATAAATTTAGAACTTTGGTGTTTTCACTTCCGATGGTATCGGTTATCCCGCCTTCCATCGTCCGCTCTCGAACCGTTGTTCGCTTCTATAAATGCAAATCTTATGCCAAGAGATTTTAGAGACTAAAATTGTCTATTTGTCATTTTTATAATGTCAATTTTGCAATATGAATGACAAAATGTATCCTGTTTTTATTTATTTTATATAAGATAGATATTAATTTGATAACCTGTTTACTTCTTTTCGATCAGTTTGAACCTTATTCTTAGTGTTTGCCTTTCTTCGTCATAATCATAACTAATGATTTTGAAGGTACCCACTTCAGAAGTATGGGATACATGCAATCCGATGCAGGCACAGGCATCATAATCTCCAATGCGGACAATGCGAAGAGTTTCGCTTGCATCGGCAGGTAGCTTACTTAAATCTACAATATCTTTGGCCTGTTCATGAGTCATAAATTCAACAGTCACAGGTAGGTTCTGACTGATTACCTCGTTCACTCTATCTTCAATAGATTGGATTTGTTCCGCTGTCGGACATGACGAAAGTATATAGTCACATTTGCTCTTTTTCCTTTCGATGTGGGCATTGCGAGAACGTGGGCAGCCAAAGGTTTTCACCATGGTGGCATTGAGTAAATGCTCTGTTGTATGCATAGGAGGGTGTTCCTGCTTGTTGTGATCGTTGAGTTGAATTTGTTGTTCCATTATTATTTACTGCGATTAATATATTTATTGAATAATTCTACATGAAGACCTGTACATTTTACTTTTACTATGTGTTGTTTATCTGTCAGAAAACAGGTTGGAGTAGCTTGTGTACCATATTTGAGTTTCATGGGACTTGCATCCTGTTTGAAGTCAGAAATGAAAATATAGTCAAAAGGATATTCCTTCTTCAATGTTTGTAGACCCTCTAATGAGCTGCAAGGCCAGTAAACAATTACTAAAAAGTCGTTATTTGACGATTGACTATGTAACTGATTAAGTTGCTCACGGCCTTCTTTTCCCATGCATCCTAAACCACCATAAAGCATTAATAGTTGTTTGCCATTTGTGATATTCCAGTCAAACATTTTTCCGTCTACTTGGGTACAAGGGAATCTGTAGATAGAATCACCTTCTTGAATTTGTTGGGTATGTAGATGTTCTCTGATATTTTTGCCATAGAAAGATTCTTGCATTTCTGGGGTTAATGAGTTTAGGATATTTTCCAAAGTATCTTTGGACATGTCCAAACGAGTCATATATAGACGTCGTAGACCACTGGGAACTGATGCATATTTCATAGCTAATTCTATATTTGCTTTTGATGCCTTTTTATAAATGTCATCAAAAATGCGCTGAATACTATCTTTTTTTTCAGGCATTGTTTCCCATATTTGACTTAATTCCTCTTGTCGTTTCTCATAATTCATCCAAATAATACTATCTTCTTTTAAATAATTCTCTTCCGTTATTAAATCTTGTGAATATAGGTTTGTGATATTAAATAAGCAGAGGAGTAATAAGTATAGTTTATTCATGGCATTTTGTATTTAACTATTTAATCATTTTTAAAGTACTATTATTGAATTGTATATAAAGGAATCTCATTGATTATTACCGATATTAATCTTCTCTCCCAAGAAATGAGGTTGTTTATCTATACCTAAATCTATAAACATTTTGACTCTTGCGAGTAATTCCCGGATATTAGTTTTCAGTCCGGCATAAGCATTTACATTTTGGGCGTTGTACCCGATGGCGTCTATTCCATTTTTCTCTGCAAGATAGATCGCTCGTTCGTTATGGAAACGTTGGGAAATGATGGTCAGACGATTTTGTCCAAACACTTCTTTGGCACGTACAACAGAGTCGAGAGTCCGGAATCCGGCATAATCTAAATAAATGGATTTTTCAGGAATACCTTTTTGCATGAGTGCTTTTTTCATTTCTTCCGGTTCATTGTAATCTTCTTTACGGTTATCGCCGCTGATGAGGATATATTTAATTTTCCCGGCTTTATATAACTCTACTGTTGCAAGAATCCGATAATCGAAATATAAATTGTTATTTCCATTTTTCAACTTGGGAGAAGTTCCGAGAAGTAATCCTACATTGTTGGAGGAGATAGTATTTACTTCCGTATATAGTTTGGAGACTGTGTGTGTCTTGATTGTCCTGTTACATACAATTATGCTGATTACACATAGGATAGCTATTATTAGAGTGGTATAAAGTAGTCTGCGTTTCATGTTTCGGATAATAATTGTGACTTTACAAAAATACCATTCTTTTTTAGGAAATCAAGCATATAGACATAAAAAAAGGAGCAACGCCTTGCTCCAACCTTTGTTAACCTTAAATCTAATACTATGAAAAACACAGTGCAAAGATACGGACTATTGGGAAATTAGCAAATAATCCAAGAAAAATAGCATGTTATATAACATAGATTAAGAAAAACTTCTTTTGTCTTAACGGTTATTCGATGTTTGGGGCGTCTATGTATGGAGTTTTTTTTATCTTTGCACAAAATATCATATTACTAATTAATATAAACATGGATAAAAGAAGATTGAGCCAATGGATATTATTGGCTGTTGTTTGCTTGAGTTTCTCGATAGGAGAAAGCTATGCACAGAAAAATGATTTTGCTAATTTACGTCGTTATTCAAAAGAAAATGCTGCACTTCCACAAGCGACAAAGAAAGACAAACGGGTTATTTTTATGGGAAATTCCATTACGGAAGGATGGGTAAGGACTCATCCGGATTTTTTCAAATCAAATGGTTACATTGGTCGTGGAATCAGTGGGCAGACTTCCTATCAATTCTTGTTACGTTTTCGGGAAGATGTGATTAATCTTTCTCCTGCTTTAGTGGTGATTAATGCCGGAACAAATGATGTCGCTGAAAATACACAAGCTTATAATGAAGATTATACATTCGGAAACATCGTTTCTATGGTGGAATTGGCAAAAGCAAATAAAATAAAAGTAATTTTGACTTCCGTATTGCCTGCTGCTGCATTTAAGTGGAGAATGGAAATAAAAGATGTTCCGCAGAAAATTAAATCTTTAAATGACCGGATAGAGGCTTATGCAAAAGCAAATAAAATTCCATTTGTTAATTATTACAAGGCAATGGTGGTTGACGAAAATCAGGCCTTGAATCCTCAATATACTAAAGATGGAGTTCATCCGACGAGCGAGGGGTATGATATTATGGAACCGTTGATTAAAAATGCCATAGAGAAGGCGCTTTGATTTATTATCGCTTGAAGTAGGAATAATCCAACTATAAGAAATGGGAGGATTGCATGAATAGATTCAGTCGTAATGAACGATCAGTCTATATCTGCAATCCTCCTTATTTATGCTTTAGAGAGTGTCCATTATGTCTTTCCAGCTATTCACTCGCATATAGTCCGTGATAAACATATTATGCGGTTGAGTGAAAATATATCTTTCTCCATCAAAGACACTCAAATTTTTAGGATGGTCGTCAATCATTATATCTCCTTTGATACTGTCTTTGCGTCCGCAAAATATCATTTGTTCCCAAGTGATAAAAGGGAAATGTTCGTTCAGCCATTCCTGTTTCTCTATCAAACTTTGAGGATATTCGGTAGCTGAAGATACGATCAGGACTTTATATTTTTCATTGAGATACTTCAATCCTTCGACACTTCTCGGAATGACAGGTGCTGTTCTAAAGAACCCTTTACTCCGTACATGCCTGTCGCAAGATGGAAAAGCCTCATTCTCTGTCTTTCCATATAAACTCTCGATTGCTAATTGGATGCCGGATTCTCTATATTCCCAATCAATGAATTGGGTATATACATCTGCCAGAACTCCGTCCATGTCTACTAATACTTGTTGCTTCATATTTTTGAATTATTAAGATTTGAATTTCTATTTATTGTCAAATATAATAAACTACGTTCCATTTTCTCTTTGCGGGCTTTCATCAGACGTTGCGATTTTCTTGTTTTTGAGGTAATTTGATTTAAATAAAACCGCAAAAGTTTGAATAAACCTTCAAATTATTTTTTTTGTCTTCCGAAATATATGTATATTTGCGGTAATATGCAATAGTTGGAGGAATCGTAATATGCTAAAAGAAGAAAGACATCAGTATATATTAAACCGTTTAAATGAGAATTATCGTGTTTATATTACGGCATTAAGTCAAGAATTGGGAGTGTCTGATGATACATTACGTCGTGATCTCATCGATTTGGATGAACAGGGGCTGCTGACTAAGGTTCATGGTGGCGCTATTGCCAAGTCGGGGATATCACATCTTTTTGTCGACCGGCTAAATCTGGGAATTGTAGAGAAGCAGGAAATAGCATCCAAGGTGGTTCCTTTGTTTCAGCCGGGTGACATTGTGCTGATAGATGGCGGTACTTCAAATCTTGAAGTAGCTCGTCAAATTCCGGCGAATATGGAATTGACGATTTATACGAATAGTTTTCCAATTGTAAATGTATTGATGAATCATCCTAAGCTGGAACTGATCTTTCTGGGAGGAAAGGTATTTCCTTCTTCTCAAGTAACTGTTGGTATTTCTGTTTATCAGGCTTTGCAGACTGTGCGGCCGGACTGGCTGGTGTTGGGAGTTTGCAGCGTCCATCCTCAACAAGGTTTGACAGCTCCGGATCGTGAAGAAGCAATGGTGAAGCGCTTGATGGTGGAACGTGCCAAAAAGAAGATCGTCTTGGCGGACAGCCATAAACTAAATAAAGCGGAAGATTACATTATTGCTTCTTTGGGAGATATAGACTATCTGGTTACAGAAGACTCAAAAGTGGAAGCTATAATGGAACATTGGCCAAAACACTCCTATGTTATTTTATAGAATTTGAATGTGAAGATGACGTATAGACATAAAAAAAGGAGCAACGCCTTGCTCCAACCTTTGTTAACCTTAAATCTAATACTATGAAAAACACAGTGCAAAGATACGGGATTCCGGTAACTTTGCAAATTATCAGCCCTTAATTGGTGTTTTTATAACACTAATTAATAGACTAAATGCGAAGTTACAGGTTTGTTAAGAGTTTCAACCCTTAGCAATCAGGTTATGATAGGTGAACAATGGGGAAATTTTATCCCCATTTCTCTTTCATCAAGTCCTCCAGTTTCAATAATTCGTCACGATATTGTGCGGCTTCGATAAATTCGAGTTTCTTGGCTGCTTCCTGCATCAGTTTGCGGGTACGTTCGATACTCTTTTCCATTTGCGCTTTACTCATATACTGCACTATCGGATCTGCTGCGATATTCGGAGTAGAAGGTTCTACATAAGCATGTCTTTCTTTCAACAGTTCATCGGCTTCTTTTGCATTGCCGAATACAGACAAGTTTCTGGCCTTTTTAATCTGTTGCGGGGTAATTCCGTTTGCCTCATTATATGCCAACTGCTTTTCGCGACGACGGTTCGTTTCATCAATCGTCAGTTTCATGCTATCCGTCATCTTATCAGCATACATGATTACCTTACCGTTCACATTACGCGCGGCACGTCCCGCAGTTTGTGTCAACGAACGGTGGGAGCGGAGGAACCCTTCTTTGTCTGCATCGAGAATAGCGACGAGAGACACTTCCGGAAGGTCGAGACCCTCACGAAGCAGGTTCACCCCGATAAGTACGTCATAAACTCCTTGCCGGAGATCATCCATAATCTTCACACGTTCCAGTGTGTCGACATCACTGTGGATATAGGTACATCTCACATTATTATTAAGAAGATATTCTGCCAGCTCTTCTGCCATTCGTTTGGTTAGTGTAGTGACGAGTACGCGTTCTTCCTTTTCAATACGGAGCTGGATTTCTTCCATTAAATCGTCAATCTGATTGAGACTCGGACGCACTTCGATGATAGGATCAAGCAGACCGGTAGGACGAATCACCTGTTCCACGACGATTCCTTCCGATTGAATCAATTCATAATCCGCCGGTGTAGCACTGACGTAGATTACTTGTTTTGCCATCTCCTGAAACTCTTCAAATTTCAACGGGCGGTTGTCCATAGCGGCAGGCAATCGGAAACCATATTCCACAAGATTGATTTTTCGCGCACGGTCTCCTCCGTACATTGCACGGATTTGGGGTACGCTTACGTGGCTTTCGTCGATAACGATCAGGAAATCATCCGGAAAGAAATCGAGCAAACAATAGGGGCGGGTACCGGCAGCACGGCCGTCGAAATAACGGGAATAATTCTCAATTCCGGAACAATGTCCCAATTCCCGAATCATTTCCATATCGTAAGTTACTCGCTCATACAATCGTTTGGCCTCGTATTCTTTGCCGATAGATTCGAAGAAAGCTACTTGCTTGGTCAAATCATCCTCTATTTCATGAATAGCGCGGAGAGTAGCCTCTTTGGTAGTCATGAACAGGTTGGCCGGATAAATCTTATAGGCGTCAAATGGTGCGATAGTGACTCCTGTGATAGGGGCTACCTCTTCGATGCCGTCAATCTCATCCCCCCAGAAGGTGACGCGGAGCAGGTTGTCGGTATAAGCCAGATAAATATCCACCGTGTCGCCCTTGACCCGGAAATTGCCACGGTTCAAGTCGATATCATTGCGAACATACAAACTGTCTACCAAACGACGTAGAAACACATTGCGGTCCATCATCCGTCCCCGTTCTATTTCGATGACATTTTTGTAGAAGTCCGAAGGATTTCCCATACCGTAGATACAAGATACGGAAGAAACCACTACCACGTCTTTTCGCCCGGAGAGTAGGGCGGAAGTGGCAGAGAGCCGGAGCTTGTCGATTTCGTCATTGATGGCGAGATCCTTCTCTATATATGTATCACTGTTCGGCAGATAGGCTTCCGGCTGGTAATAGTCATAGTAAGAAACGTAATATTCTACCGCATTATTGGGGAAAAATCCTTTAAACTCACTGTAGAGCTGGGCAGCCAGTGTTTTGTTATGGCTCAAAATCAAGGTGGGTTTATTGATATTGGCGATCACATTGGCAATGGTAAATGTTTTTCCCGACCCGGTCACTCCCAATAAAGTCTGTGCGGGAACTCCCTGAAGTACCCCTGCAGTAAGTTGTGCTATAGCTTCCGGCTGATCTCCGGTAGGTTTATAAGCTGATGTTAGTTCATAATTCATAGTTAAATCCTAAAAAGTGGAGCAATATTCGGTAAAATAATCGAGATAACAAATCATTTTTCCAAATAAATCCTTTACTTTGCAACATATTAATATCAAAAAACAGATTCATACAACTAGTAATACCGGAAACACATGATTTGGAATGAGAGCATTGAGTGTATGGACCGCGAAAGTCTTCGCAAGATTCAAAGCATACGACTCAAGAAAATTGTAGATTACGTTTATCACAACACGCCTTTCTATCGAAAGAAGATGCAGGAAATGGGGATTACTCCCGATGACATCAATAGTATTGATGATATTGTAAAACTGCCGTTTACCACGAAACATGATTTAAGAGATAATTATCCGTTCGGACTTTGTGCCGTGCCGATGAGCCAAATTGTACGTATTCATGCTTCTTCCGGAACAACCGGAAAACCGACGGTTGTCGGATATACCCGTAAGGACTTGTCTACATGGGCGGAATGTATATCACGTGCTTTTACCGCTTATGGAGCGGGGCGTTCTGATGTTTTTCAGGTATCTTATGGATACGGACTGTTCACGGGCGGATTGGGAGCACATGCAGGAGCCGAAAATATCGGTGCTTCTGTTATTCCGATGTCCAGTGGTAACACGGAAAAGCAGATAACCTTGATGCATGATTTTGGATCGACAGTGCTTTGTTGTACTCCTTCCTATGCGCTTTATCTGGCAGATGCAATCAAAGATTCCGGTTTGCCACGTGAAGAATTCCAACTGAAAGTCGGTGCTTTCGGTGCAGAACCTTGGACGGAAAATATGCGTCATGAGATAGAAGAAAAGCTGGGAATCAAAGCATACGATATTTATGGTTTGAGTGAGATTGCCGGGCCGGGTGTCGGGTACGAGTGCGAATGTCAGCACGGGACTCACTTGAATGAAGACCATTACTTCCCGGAAATCATCGACCCGAATACATTGCAACCGGTGGAATCCGGTCAAACGGGCGAACTGGTATTTACTCATTTAACCAAAGAGGGTATGCCGTTGCTTCGTTACCGTACGCGTGATTTGACGACTTTGCATCATGATAAATGTTCTTGTGGCCGTACATTGGTACGTATGGATCGTATTTTGGGACGTAGTGATGATATGTTGATTATCCGTGGTGTGAATGTATTCCCGACGCAGATTGAATCAGTTATTCTTGAAATGGAAGAGTTTGAACCGCATTATTTGTTGATCGTAGGTCGTGAAAACAATACCGATACGATGGAACTCCAGGTTGAAGTACGTCCGGAATTCTATTCGGATGAGATCAACAAAATGCTGGCTTTGAAGAAAAAACTGGGAGGACGTTTGCAAAGCGTACTCGGACTGGGAGTCAATGTGAAACTGGTAGAACCTCGCAGCATTGAACGCAGCGTAGGGAAAGCAAAACGTGTAATTGATAACAGAAAAATGTAAATAAGTATTGGGTATTAAGTATTAAGTATAACCATGCGGGTGATCTTGGAACTACGGTAATACTTGTTACCTAATACCTAATGCTTGTTACCTAATACTTAATACTTATTACTTAATACTTTAATAAATATGGTAGCAAAACAACTTTCTATTTTTTTGGAAAATAAGTCAGGCCGTTTGACGGAAGTGACTGAAGTGCTGGCGAAAGAAAATATCAATCTTTCTGCCTTGTGCATTGCCGAAAATGCTGATTTTGGTATTTTGCGTGGAATTGTATCCGATCCGGATAGAGCATACAAAGCTTTAAAAGATAATCATTTTGCAGTGAATGTGACTGATGTAGTAGGTATAAGCTGTCCCAATGTGCCGGGTGCTTTGGCAAAAGTGCTGGGATATTTATCAGAAGAGGGTGTATTTATTGAATATATGTATTCGTTTGCCAATAACCATATTGCAAATGTAGTGATTCGCCCCAGCAATCTGGATAAGTGTATCGAGGTATTGAAAGAAAAGAAAGTCGATTTACTGGCTGCAAGTGACTTGTATAAACTGTAAATATAACAGTGAGCAATGAATAATGAACGGTAAACAGTTGTGTTATCCAATTCAAGGACAACGCAATTGCTTACCGTTTTTACTATAAATATAGTGACGCTATCCGGTGAAGATAGCGACGGTATATGCCAACGATACCGTCACTATCCCGAACACATACCGTCACTATTGTGATTCGTTTATAATCTGCTGTTTATAGTTTGTCGTTTGTAATTCGACGTCATTTTCTCTCCTTTTGTCGATGTTTAACGCCTTTTATGTATTAAAAAACACAGATTAATTGCTAAATTCCCAGCGAATAAGTAACTTTGCGCATTATTTTTAAATAGGATGAAGAAAAATATCATTATAACTTTGCTTGCGGCGGCTACTCTTACATCATGTGGGGAGTATAATAAATTGCTGAAAAGCACCGATTACGAATACAAGTACGAAGCCGCCAAAAACTATTTTGCGAAGGGACAGTATAATCGTTCAGCTACGTTGCTGAATGAGTTGATAACCATTCTGAAAGGAACCGATAAAGCGGAAGAATCTTTGTATATGTTGGGAATGAGCTACTATAATCAGAAAGATTATCAGACAGCAGCCCAGACATTTATCACCTATTTCAATACATATCCTCGTGGTACTTTTACCGAATTGGCACGTTTCCATGCAGGTAAGGCTTTATTCCTGGATACTCCGGAACCACGTTTGGATCAGTCAAGCACTTATCAGGCTATCCAGCAATTGCAGATGTTCATGGAGTATTTTCCGAACAGCACAAAGAAGCAGGAAGCACAGGATATGATTTTTGCTTTACAGGATAAACTGGTTTTGAAAGAGCTTTATTCAGCAAGGCTATATTATAATCTGGGTAATTATTTAGGTAATAACTATGAGTCTTGTGTAATCACAGCTCAAAATGCGTTGAAGGATTATCCTTATACTGATTATCGTGAAGAACTTTCCATTTTGGTTCTGCGTGCAAGACACGAAATGGCTATCTATAGCGTTGAGGACAAGAAGATGGATCGTTACCGCGAAACGATTGATGAATATTACGCTTTTAAGAATGAATTTCCTGAAAGTAAATATTTGAAAGAAGCCGAGAAGATATTCAATGAATCACAAAAAGTAATTAAAGACTAAATTTAAATAGATTTATGGACTACAAAAAAACGAATGCTCCTGCTACAACAGTAACCCGTGACATGATGGAACTCTGTGCTGATACAGGTAATGTTTATGAAACAGTTGCCATTATTGGTAAGCGTGCTAATCAGATCAGTGTAGAAATCAAAAACGATCTTTCTAAGAAACTGGCAGAGTTTGCTTCTTACAATGACAATTTGGAAGAAGTGTTTGAAAATAGAGAGCAAATCGAAATTTCTCGTTATTATGAGAAATTGCCGAAACCGGACTTGATTGCTACGCAAGAATACATCGAAGGGAAAATATATTATAGAAATCCGGCTAAGGAGAAAGAAAAACTTCAGTAATTTATTTTCTGACGAAGAATTTGATAGTCAAGTAGTAAGTGGGATGATGATCCCTGCTCCTTATTGCTTGGCTATTATTGTTTAACTCAACTACTATTTAGAATACTTATGATTCAACGAATTCAAACTGTTTATTTATTGATTGTTGTAGGATTGCTGATTACAGCCATGTGTTTGCCGATGGGCTACTTCATTGATGCGATGGGAGAACATCCTTTTAAGGCATTAGGATTGGAAGTAAACGGTGCTATTCAGTCTACATGGGGCTTGTTCGGAATTCTGATGGTTAGCACCATCGTGGCTGTGGCTACTATCTTTTTGTATAAGAACCGTATGTTGCAGATTCGTATGACAATTTTCAATAGCTTATTATTGGTAGGTTATTACATTGCTGCCCTTGCTTTTTATTTTGCATTGAAGAATGATGAAAATATGTTCCGTATAGGCTGGGCATTGTGTTTGCCGCTTGTTTCTATCATCCTGAATATACTGGCTATCCGTGCTATCGGACGGGATGAGGTGATGGTAAAAGCTGCGGATAGATTGCGATAAAAAGGGCTAAAGCCCCCAGAAATAGAAATCCCCGCTAATTTGTTTAGAGTTAGTGGGGATTTTTTTAGTTCGTTGTGAATGGGATTTTTAAATAAGAGGTTTTAATCTCTTCCTCCTTGAAAGAGGGGCTATTTCTTCAAATCAAATAAATATGTGAGCTTTATGGTAATGGTTCCATGCGCTGCACGGGCGAAATAATCTTTCTTAGTAGTGCTGTAGAAATCAGACAGGGCAAAGTAATAACGGCCTTCAACGATGAAGCTACCGGCTTTCTTTGTTCTAAGTTCTACACCACCGCCACCGGCAATACCATAGTCAAATTTATTTTGAATCTTAACTCCGTACAAGGCTTTCTGTGTATCAGATAAGCTATTCATATCAATACCTTTTATTGTTTCCGATTCACTGATTAGAAAGCTGATTTGAGGACCTGCATGGACAAAGAATTGCAATCCTCTGTCTCGTCCGAAAGCAAGGTGAGCGAGGAAAGGAATATCTATATAAGTCATTTTGCGGGTGTAAGTTTTAGTAGGGTCCTTCGAAGTGACTTCATATCCGTTGGCGTCCAGTGATATTGTTTCAAATAATTGGTCCCAGCCCCGTTGTGAGACATTCAACTCGACCTGTGCGCCACAAATCATGGCAAAATACTTCTCGGATATATAACGTGCTGTCAAACCTCCGGTAATTCCCATCAGGCTATTTTGCTTGATGGTGGGAGTAAAAGAAGCACTGTTTAAATTGACACCTCCATTGATACCTACCGATAAATTGCTTCGTGCTTCTCCGATTTGAGCGACAGCAGGAAGGGTAAATCCTGTAAGTAGGAGTGTTGCGATCAAAAATGGTTTTATCTTTATCATTTTCGTATTATTCGAAGTCAAGTTTTACTAATTCAAAATTCTTAGTGAAACGTATGAAGAACACCTTTTTATTAATAAATCCTCCCCAGTTGTTTACGCGCTCGAATTTGAATCCCGTCTGGATAGGAGTCAGGTTCATTTTAGGCAGATTGTTTTCCAGTTCCGAGCCATAAAGCGATAATCCTTTCAGGAAGAAGAAACCGGTGTCAAAACCCAGCATTGCATAATTAGGATATTTGCTTGCCAAGTCTTTACTATACCATTTATGGTAAGCATTGGTAAACTGCACAGCTGCCGGGAACAACGTATTCGTATAGAATGAAGAATAGAAATATACATCCAACTCAAAGAAGTTTTCCAGATGATCTCTGGTATAGGTCTGCCATTCCGGATAGCCGAACAGATGAATATTCTCTGCAGGATTCTCTCTGACTAACAGCGTCAGTTGAGGAAGTATTTTAATCAGTAAGACGTTGTTGCCTGATGTCGGAATAAAGATGTTTTCTTTATCACTGCGGAGCGCTGCTTTCAACGTTTCTTTCGTTGCGCTTTCGCCAACAGTTTTCATAGAGATGCCTTTGCTTTTCAGCTCTTGTTTCAAGCCGCTGATAAATTCCGCTTTCTCCTTATCAACGCTCGCCGGTTCTATGAAGATAACGTTTGCATTGGGAAATTGACGGGTGAAGTGTTCATAAACCTCTGAATATAAGTAAGATTGAGGCGTATTGATCTGATAAACAGCCGGGTTGTTGAATACCTCTTCTCCTTTTTGAGAGAAAGGAATCACCAGGCGTATGTCGTTCTTCTCTGCGAAGTCGGACAATGGCTTTATTTGATTCTGATGCATCGGACCGAAGATGATATTCATACTTTTCATCTCGTTCTTGGCAAGAATCGTATTTAATGTAGAAACGTCTTTTCCACAATCATATACATATAGATCAAGAGAAATACCTGTACGTTTCAGACTGTCTACTGCCATCAGGAAACCTTCGTAGTATTCCACCATGCGTTTGTCTTCCTGGAAAGGCAACAATAAAGCTGCTTTAATGGTAGACAGCTTTTGGGGAGTCTCTTTACTTTTGCGGAAAAGCTCGCTATTGCTGGGAGGAATAGCGTAAGGATCTTCCTTCTCTGTAGGTTGCACGGTCGTTGCTGCCGGGTAAGGGATGCAAAGGAATTGTCCCTTTTTCATGCCTTTTTTCAGTTCCGGGTTAGCTGCAATTAACTCCTGCTCGCTGATTCCATATTCACGGCTCACGCTAAAAATAGTCTCTTTGCGTTTTACCTTATGCATATCCTTGCATTTCGGAACAACAGGACCTTGAATGGTGGTCTGTTCGGTAGGCGTTTGAGTTGCAGTAGCAGTTTGCTCTTCTTTTTTCTGTGGAATCAGGATAACCTGTCCGATACGGAAATTTTCGGCACTCAAACCGGGGTTTGCTTCACAAATATCTTTGGCGGATACATTATACATGGTTGTCAGTTTGTATAGTGTTTCTCCGGCCTGAATCGTATGGAATGTTTCTCCCTTCTGACTCTCTTTTCCCGTAGGAATTTTGATTGTCTGTCCGGCATAGATCTTTTCGTCACAGCCCGGATTCAGACGTATGATGTCTGATGTAGTGACATTATACATCTTGGAGATGGAGTATAAACTTTGTCCTTTTTCGATGGTATGCAAGAAATATGATTGGTTTTCTTGTGCATAACTGATAGCATATGAAACGCTTATAAAAAGCAAAAATAAGAATATACGGTTTATCGGTTTCATCAAATTATAACTATTGGTTCTTGAAATCAAGGAACAAAGGTACAAATAATGCCCTATATCTTCATAAGATTTGAGTTAAGAAAATAATATTGTGCTTTTTTAGGAGCATATTTCGGGCGGAAACATTAATTTTGCAACATTTATGGAAGGATATGAATATGCAGGAAACAGAATATATTAATGTGTACGGTGCGCGCGTGCACAATTTAAAGGATATTGATGCCGAAATTCCCCGTAACAGTTTGACTGTTATCACCGGATTGAGCGGTAGTGGAAAATCTTCTTTAGCCTTCGATACGATTTTTGCCGAAGGACAGCGTCGTTATATCGAAACTTTTTCAGCGTATGCCCGTAACTTCTTGGGTAATCTGGAACGTCCGGATGTCGATAAGATAACTGGTTTGAGTCCGGTTATCTCCATTGAACAGAAAACAACGAATAAAAATCCCCGTTCTACCGTAGGAACGACTACGGAGATATATGATTATCTCCGTTTGCTGTATGCCCGTGCGGGAGTGGCTTATTCGTATCTGTCGGGTGAGGAGATGGTGAAATATACCGAAGAGCAGATTCTGGACTTGATTCTGAAAGATTATAAAGGAAAGAAAATATATCTGCTGGCTCCGCTAGTTCGTTCACGTAAGGGACATTACAGGGAACTTTTCGAACAAATACGTAAAAAAGGATACCTGTATGTACGGGTGGATGGTGAAGTGCGTGAAATAACGCATGGCATGAAACTCGACCGCTATAAAAATCACGATGTAGAAGTGGTTATTGATAAATTAGTGGTAGCGGAGAAAGATGACCGGCGCTTGAAACAGAGTGTGGCAACTGCTATGCGCCAGGGAGATGGGTTGATGATGATTCTGGATGCCCAGTCTGAAAGTATCCGTCATTATAGTAAACGGCTCATGTGTCCTGTCACCGGATTGTCTTATCGTGAACCGGCTCCGCATAACTTCTCATTCAATTCACCGCAAGGGGCATGTCCGAAGTGTAAGGGATTGGGAGTAGTCAATCAGATTGATGTGGACAAAGTGATTCCCGATCGTGAACTTTCCATTTATGAAGGAGCGATAGCACCTTTGGGAAAATATAAGAATGCGATGATTTTCTGGCAAATCGGTGCTTTGCTTGAAAAGTACGACGCAACACTGAAAACTCCGATAAAGGAGTTGCCGGACGATGCGATTGATGAAGTCTTGTACGGTTCTGATGAACGGATTAAAATCAAGAGTTCGCTGATCGGTACTTCCTCCGATTACTTTGTTACTTACGAAGGAGTGGTGAAGTATATTCAGATGTTGCAGGAAAAGGATGCTTCTGCAACAGCACAGAAATGGGCGGAACAATTTGCCAAAACAACGGTTTGTCCCGAATGTAAAGGGGCTCGTTTGAATAAAGAAGCTTTGCATTTTCGTATCCATGATAAGAATATCAATGAGTTGGCGAATATGGATATCAACGAGTTGTACGACTGGTTGATGAAGGTGGATGAGTTCCTGTCCGATAAGCAGAAGAAAATATCGGTGGAGATTCTGAAAGAGATTCGCACACGTTTGAAGTTCTTGCTGGACGTGGGTCTGGATTATCTGGCATTGAATCGTAGCTCTGTTAGTCTTTCCGGTGGTGAGAGTCAGCGCATCCGCTTGGCTACACAGATTGGTTCGCAATTAGTGAATGTACTTTATATTCTCGACGAGCCGAGTATCGGTCTGCATCAGCGTGATAATCTGCGTCTTATCAACTCGTTGAAAGAACTCCGCGACATGGGGAATTCCGTGATTGTAGTGGAACATGATAAGGATATGATGCTGGCTGCCGACTATGTCATCGATATGGGTCCGAAAGCCGGACGTCTTGGAGGCGAAGTCGTTTTCGCCGGAACCCCGCAGGAAATGCTGAATACAGATACAATGACTTCGCAATATCTGAATGGCAAGATGAAGATAGAAATCCCTGCCAAGCGTAGAAAAGGAAATGGGAAATCTATCTGGCTGAAAGGAGCGAAGGGGAATAACCTGAAGAATGTAGATGTTGAATTTCCGTTAGGTAAACTGATTTGCGTAACTGGTGTATCAGGAAGTGGAAAATCTACCTTGATTAATGAAACTTTGCAACCGATTCTTTCACAGAAGTTCTATCGTTCTTTACAAGATCCTTTGGAATATGATTCGATTGAAGGGTTGGAAAATATAGATAAGGTAGTAGATGTGGATCAATCACCTTTGGGACGTACGCCACGCTCCAATCCTGCGACTTATACCGGTGTGTTTTCTGATATCCGTAACCTGTTTGTAGGTCTGCCGGAAGCTAAGATTCGCGGTTATAAACCGGGACGTTTCTCCTTTAATGTTGCAGGTGGGCGTTGTGAAGCATGTACGGGAAATGGTTATAAGACGATTGAAATGAATTTCCTTCCTGATGTATATGTGCCTTGTGAGGTTTGTCACGGTAAACGTTATAACCGGGAAACACTGGAAGTACGTTTCAAGGGAAAATCAATTGCCGATGTACTTGACATGACGATCAACCGTGCTGTGGAATTCTTTGAAAATGTGCCGCAAATCTTGAATAAGATTAAAGTCTTGCAGGATGTCGGACTCGGATATATAAAACTGGGACAATCTTCTACCACTCTTTCCGGTGGAGAAAGCCAGCGTGTGAAACTGGCAACGGAGCTATCGAAAAGAGATACGGGCAAAACTCTTTATATCCTTGACGAACCGACTACCGGGCTTCATTTTGAAGATATCCGTGTATTGATGGGAGTATTGAATAAGCTGGTAGATAAAGGTAATACTGTTATCGTCATCGAGCACAATCTGGATGTGATTAAAATGGCGGATTATATTATTGATATGGGCCCTGAAGGTGGTAAGGGCGGGGGAGAACTCCTTAGTTACGGAACACCGGAAGAAGTTGCGAAGAGCCCTAAAGGATATACACCTAAGTTTCTTCGCGAAGAGCTGGGTCTCTAATTTAAATCATAGAGTGCCAACTTATCGGACAATCTTCGATGAGTTGGCACTTATCATATCATATTCTTTATTTATCAGATACAGAACTTATAAATACAACGAAAATGAAAATCAATAAAACAAATGCCGCACGGCTGTTAGATAAGGCTAAGATAGCCTATGAATTAATTCCCTACGAAGTAGATGAAAACGACTTGAGTGCCGTTCATGTGGCAGCAAGTTTAGGAGAGAACATCGAGCAGGTATTTAAAACGCTTGTTCTGCACGGCGATAAAAGCGGATATTTTGTCTGTGTCATTCCGGGAGAACATGAAGTTGATTTGAAGCTGGCAGCTAAAGCCTCGGGTAACAAGAAGTGTGAGTTGATTCCCGTAAAAGAACTTCTGCCACTTACCGGATATATCCGAGGAGGTTGTTCGCCGATCGGTATGAAAAAGCATTTTCCTACTTATATTCATGAAACCAGCCAACAATTTCCGTATATTTATGTAAGTGCCGGTGTACGGGGACTTCAGATAAAAATAGCTCCGGAAGATTTGATTCGTGAATCCAGGGCGGAAATTTGTCGTTTATTTGAGGAGTAGTTTAACAAATCATTGTGCAAAAACTCGAGAAAAAGTATATATTTGCAAAATATATGTGGTATCGACCATTAAATCATTAATTTAATAATTTATATTCTATGTTTAACAAACACCCTAAAGGACTGATAGCAGCCGCTTTAGCCAATCTAGGTGAGCGTTTTGGCTTTTATACTATGATGGCTATCCTTGTGCTTTTCTTGCAAGCCAAGTTTGGAATGAATGGAAAAGAAGCAGGATTTATTTACTCAACTTTTTATTTTTCTATTTACATTTTGGCGTTGGTCGGAGGTATTATTGCCGATAAGACGAGGAACTACAAAGGAACTATTTTCACAGGAATTGTGTTAATGGCAGTTGGTTATTTATTATTGGCTATTCCATCTAAGACTCCGGTAGATAACAAGATGCTCTATCTGGTTATTACTTGTGCTAGTTTGTTTGTTATTGCATTTGGAAACGGATTATTTAAAGGAAATTTGCAGGCATTGGTAGGACAGATGTATGACAATCCTCAATATGCCAACATGCGTGACTCCGGTTTCTCTTTATTTTATATGTTTATTAATATCGGTGCTATTTTTGCTCCGTTTGCAGCTGTAGGCGTGCGTAACTGGTGGTTATCTACTTTCGGTTATAATTATGATGCTGATCTTCCTGCTTTGTGTCATGGTCAATTGGCAGGCACTTTGTCGCCTGAAGCTACTGAAACTTATCATACCTTAGTTACCAAAGCTTCTACTGCTCCTGTACAAGACTATACGGCTTTCGCTTCAGATTATTTGAATGTCTTTACTACTGGATTCCATTATGCATTCGGGGTAGCTATTATTGCTATGGCTATTTCTTTAACCATTTATTGGTTGAATAAGAAAAACTTCCCGGATCCCAGTAAAAAGACCGTTGCTTCTTCAGCATCTTCTACAGTTGTAGAAATGAGTGCACAGGAAGTAAAACAACGTATGTATGCTCTGTTTGCTGTATTTGGTGTTGTTATTTTCTTTTGGTTTTCATTCCATCAAAATGGTCTGACTTTGACTTATTTTGCGAAGGAGTATACTGATTTGAATCTGTTTGGTATGCCTATTTCAGCAGAGCTCTTCCAATCGTTAAATCCATTTTTTGTAGTGTTCCTGACTCCGGTGATTATGGCTATTTTTGCAAGTCAGCGTAGACGTGGTAAAGAGCCTTCTACTCCTAAAAAGATTGCCATCGGTATGGGAATTGCTGCATTGGCATTTATTGTAATGGCAGTCGGATCTTATTTTGCTAATTTGCCGTTGCATGAGGATATTGTAGCTGTTGGAACTTCACCAGTGAAAGTTACTCCATTTTTATTAATGCTGACCTATCTGATCTTGACAGTAGCTGAACTGTATATCTCTCCGTTGGGAATTTCATTTGTATCTAAGGTTGCTCCTCCTAAATATCAAGGTATTATGCAAGGAGGATGGCTGGGAGCAACAGCACTGGGTAATCAGTTGTTGGTGATTGGTGCTATCCTGTACGAATCAATTCCTATTTGGATGACATGGACTGTGTTTGTTGTAGCTTGTACAATTTCAATGTTTACAATGATTTTCATGTTGAAATGGCTGGAACGTGTAGCGAAATAAAATCTTGCCATTAACTAAATAAACAAAATGCCCCGGAACAAGTATCATAAATGTTCCGGGGCATTTTTGTATATCAAATATCCAGTCCCATAATATAATCATTCATATAATACCCGTTACCAATCGGGAAATCACCTTCCCGCAACTTTCTCATTCCCATGTGCTCGTAAAACTGCAAAGCCTTATTATTACGATTTACGTTGAGCTCCATCAAACAAGGTTCCGGGTGTATTTCCTTGATACACCTGATTGCTTCCTTGAATAAAAAACTGCCGCAATGCGTGCCCTGAAAACGGGGGAGAACATATATCTTCTGAAGATGGAATACATCCTTTTCCTGTTGTTGAATGGAAACGTATCCGCATGGTTCATTCTCCTTATAAGCAATGGAGTACACATGACCTTCTTCCTCCATTTGTTTGCGCACATTGGAAGGAGCATACATCCAGTCCATCATATAATCCAGTTGTTCGGGAGATAAAATTTCCTTGTAGGTGGCGGGGAATACCTCCTTTGCCATCTTATGAATAAGCTCGCAATCGGCTACTGTTGCTTTTCGAATTGTAAACATATCTATTATCTATTCTTGGTTTAATGGGCACAAATATAGCCATTATTTCTTTTTATAATAAGGTGGAGAGTCTCTAATGTTTTAATTATTATTAATTTATAGTACTTTGCAATGCAAGGTACTAAAGTAATGCATATATTTGTGCATCTAAAAGAAGTGAATAATGAAAGTAGACAATGTAAAATCACAGATGAGGAAAGGCATGCTTGAATATTGCATCATGCTTTTGCTACACAAGGAACCCTCTTATGCTTCTGATATCATTCAAAAATTGAAAGAAGCCCAACTGATCGTAGTGGAAGGCACCTTGTATCCATTGCTTACCCGTCTGAAAAATGACGACCTGTTAAGTTATGAATGGGTAGAATCTACCCAAGGACCTCCCCGCAAATACTATAAATTGACCGAACAGGGAGAAGTCTTTTTGGGAGAACTTGAAATTTCCTGGAAAGAACTCAATGAAACAGTGAATCATATTGCCAATAGATAATCCGAAAAAGAAGAAATAAAAATGAAAAAGACATTGACCATAAATTTAGGAGGAATTGTCTATCATATAGATGATGATGCCTACCGATTGTTAGACAATTATCTGTCTAACCTCAAACATTACTTTCGTAAACAGGAGGGTGCGGAAGAGATCGTAAACGATATTGAAATGCGTATTGCCGAACTGTTTGCCGAGAAAGTAAATGAAGGGAAACAGGTCATCACAGTTTCGGATGTAGAAGAAATCATCGCCCGCGTCGGCAAACCGGAAGACTTTGGAATTGCTGATGAGGATATGGACTCACAGAAAAGAACGGAACAAACATCGTCCGCTAATCAAGGCAGTACACAAACCTCTGCTCAACGCCGCTGGTTCCGTGATCCGGATAATAAATTGTTGGGAGGTGTAGCGGCAGGATTGGCAGCTTACTTCGGTTGGGACATCACATTGGTACGTATATTGATGATTATCCTGGTATTTGTTCCTTATTGCCCGATGATTATACTTTATATTATTGGATGGCTTGTTATTCCGGAAGCCCGTACTGCCGCAGAAAAATTGAGTATGCGTGGAGAGGCAGTGACCATTGAGAATATTGGTAAAACAGTGACAGATGGTTTCGAACGCGTAGCGGACGGAGTCAATAACTATATGAATTCCGGCAAACCTCGTACCTTTCTTCAAAAGATAGGCGATGTATTTGTTTCTATTGCTGCTGTGCTCTTTAAAATATTTCTGGTAGCTCTTGTCATTCTCTGCTGCCCTGTCTTGTTCGTACTGGCCGTTGTACTGGTAGCACTGGTGTTTGCAGCAATTGCCGTGGCAGTTAGTGGAGGAGCACTGCTTTACGAGATGCTGCCTGCCATCGACTGGATGCCGGTTGCTTCCGTATCTCCAATGATGACACTGCTAGGTACGATTGCCGGAGTTGCCCTCATCGGTATTCCGTTAGGAGCTTTCTTGTATACTATCTTGCGGCAATTATTCCATTGGTCACCGATGGGAACAGGCTTGAAATGGTCGCTATTGATTCTATGGATATTGGGTGCAGTCATCATGATTATTAATCTTTCAGCTCTTGGCTGGCAACTGCCTTTGTATGGCTTGCACTGCTCTTAACGAAGTCTCATTCTATTAAAAAAGGATAATATTTATTCTTTTATAAGTAAATGTACCCCGATAGTGTGTCCGGGGTACATTTTTTGTTTACTCTAATTCATCGTAAATCGAGAAATTTTTAGTAAGTTTGTAAATACGTATTCAGGAAATAAAAATGGGTGAACATATATGTTTTAGGAGAAACGAACGTTTAGCGACAGTCAACCCTTATTGGAGAGGAAATCCGATGGTGCGCGGGCGTTTTTTTAATCGGCAGCATCGCTTCCGTCCGGGGATGGGGAGTGTACTGAAATGGCGTCTTTCGCCCAATCCCCAACGCAAGGAGAAGAAAACGGTGAAATGGGATCCGAAAGTTTGTTATCTCCGTTCATTGGATGCGGTGGTAGGAGATTCCCTAATATGGCTCGGACATAATTCTTTCTTTCTGCAATTAGCAGGTAAACGAATCATGTTCGATCCTGTGTTCGGCAGTATTCCTTTTGTGAAGAGACAGAGCGAGTTTCCCGCTAATCCTGACATATTTACAGGGATTGATTATCTACTTGTCAGCCATGACCATTTCGATCATCTGGACAAGCAGAGTATAGCACGCCTATTGAAGAATAATCCACAAATGAAACTCTTTTGTGGATTGGGAACCGGTGAACTGATTCAGGGATGGTTTCCTGAAATGAAGGTGATTGAAGCCGGATGGTATCAACAAATGGAAGATGAGGGATTGAAGATTACTTTTCTACCGGCACAACACTGGAGCAAACGTTCCGTACGCGATGGCGGCCAGCGATTGTGGGGAGCCTTCATGCTGCAAGGAGATGGAATCTCCCTTTATTACAGTGGTGACACAGGTTATTCCAGCCACTTTCGTGAAATCCCCGATCTGTTCGGAGCACCGGATTACGCTTTGTTGGGTATCGGGGCATATAAACCTCGCTGGTTTATGCGTCCCAATCATATATCGCCTCACGAGTCTTTGACTGCTGCCGAAGAAATGCATGCAGGACTTACTATCCCCATGCATTATGGCACATTCGATTTGTCTGACGAGCCTTTGCATGATCCCCCGAAAGTCTTTGCAACAGAGGCAAAGAAACGGAAGATCTCTGTGGAAATTCCTTATTTGGGAGAGATCGTGAAATTGAGGAAACAGAAATAAGAATACTTAGATACGAATAAAGAGATGAAGAAATTAGAAGTAAAAGACCTGAAAGAAAACTTTTTCGAAGCAATCGGAAAAGAGTGGATGCTCGTAACGGCGGGAACAAAAGAGAAGTTTAACACCATGACAGCAAGTTGGGGTGGCATTGGCTGGTTGTGGAATAAACCGGTTGCTTTCGTTTTTATCCGTCCCGAACGGTATACATACGAGTTTGTAGAGGAGAACGATCACCTGACACTTTCTTTCTTAGGAGAAGAAAATAAGAAGATTCACGCTGTTTGTGGTTCCAAGTCGGGACGTAATATAGATAAAGTAAAAGAAACCGGATTGAAACCTGTATTTACAGAAAAAGGTAATGTCCTGTTCGAGCAGGCACGTTTGAGCCTGGAATGTAAGAAACTTTATGCTGACGCTATCAAACCGGAATGTTTTCTGGATAAAGAATCAATAGAAAAGTGGTATGGTGGTGCTCATGGAGGTTTCCATAAGATGTATATTGTAGAAATTGAAAATATTTATTCGAAGTAAAAATTAGCGGATTTTGGTTGAATGTAATGGAGAAGGCTCTGAACTCAAGTAGATTGAGAACAGAGCCTTCTTTTTACTTTAGTAGGAATATGAGTTTTTATTTAGACGGCGCTTTCTTTACCCATTTATCCAACCATTCAAAGAATGTGCGCTGCCATAACACTCCATTCTGTGGCTTCAATACCCAGTGGTTTTCATCCGGATAAATCAGCAACTCTGCAGGAACACCACGCATCACGGCAGCATCAAAAGCAGCCATTGCCTGATTAGCCAGAATACGGTAGTCTTTTTCTCCATGAATACAGAGAATAGGAGTATCCCATTTCTCTACGAATAGGTGAGGAGAGTTGGCGAATGTACGCTGTGCCACCGGATTCTGTTTTTCCCAGTATGCGCCTCCCATATCCCAGTTGGCAAACCATTTTTCTTCAGTTTCCAGATACTGCATTTCCATGTTGAAGATACCATCATGAGCAATGAACGCTTTGAACCGTTTGTCGTGATGTCCGGCCAACCAATATACGGAGAATCCTCCGAAGCTGGCACCTACGCATCCCAGACGATCTTTGTCCACATACGGCTCTTTTGCCATTTCATCGATAGCAGTGAAGTAATCCTTCATACACTGGCCACCGTAATCGCCGCTAATCTGTTCGTTCCATTCCACACCGAATCCCGGCAAACCGCGACGGTTCGGAGCAACGATGATATAATCATTAGCTGCCATAATCTGGAAGTTCCAGCGATAAGACCAGAACTGGCTTACCGGACTCTGCGGACCTCCTTCACAGAACAGCAAAGTCGGATATTTCTTGTTCGGATCAAACTGTGGAGGATAAATCACCCATGTCAACATCTGTTTGCCATCTGTTGTTTTCATCCAGCGACCTTCCACTTTACCCATTTCCAGCTGGTCATAGATTTGTTTGTTCTCCTGTGTCAGTTGAGTGGTAGAACCATCCAGTGCCACAGTGTAAATCTCATCACCCATACTCATTGAATGACGTTTCGCGATCAGCTTATCTCCGAAAAGAGCTACCCCTTCGTAATCGTACATTCCTGAAGTAATAGCCTTTACCGAATCATTTGTCAGGTCAAGTGCATAAATCTGTGACTCTCCATGCCATACACCTGTGAAATAGATCACTTTTGCATCTGCTCCCCAGACAAAAGCATCTACATTCGATTCGAATGCCTTGCTCACAAAACGCTTCTCGCCGGTTTCCAGGTTCATGATGAACAGACGGTTCAGATCAGCTTCGTATCCGTCACGTTCCATGCTTTGCCAGGCAATATACTTGCCGTCTGGTGAGTATTGCGGATTGGTATCATATCCTTTGTTCTCTTCAGTAATATTTTCCGTTTTCTTGGTGTTCAGGTCATATACATAAATATCCGAATTGGTAGAAATCGCATATTCCAGTCCCGTCTTTTTGCGGCAAGTATAAGCCACTTTGTCCGAGGTTGTATTCCAGGCAAGTTGTTCGATGCCACCCCAAGGCTTCATCGGACTTTCATACGGTTCGTCGTTCAGGATATCCACGATATTGGAAATACCGTTACCGTCAAAGTCGGCAATGAAAGGATGCGGAGCGGTCGTCACCCATTCATCCCAATGTTTGTACATCAGGTCGGTAACGATGATACCGGTGGCTTTCGGCAGGTCCGGATACTTATCAGCAGTGCTTTCTTTCGTCTTTACTTGTGAAATAAATAGCAGTTTTTTGCCATCCGGTGAGATGGAATATCCTTCGATATCTCCGTCGTAGTTGGTCAGCTGCTTGCGTCCGCTACCATCCGGATTCATTTCATAAAGCTGGCTGCTTCCGTTGTCATTGCTTAAGAATGCAATTTTGGTGCCTCCTTTAATCCAAGTCACCTCATTTTCCTGATACGGGGTACGAGTGATTTGTTGGTTTTCGCTTCCGTCTGCGTTCATCACGAAAACTTCGCGGTTACTCTTGTTTTCCGGTACGCTGTAATACGCTACCGTATACGCAATTTTCTTTCCGTCGGGCGATACAGCGAATCCGCCGATACGTCCCATAGCCCAAAGTGCTTCGGGAGTCATGCGCTTCCCTTCGATCTTAATATCCGATTTCTCGATAAGCACCTGATCTGTCTTGCCTGCGTCTTTGGTTCCTCCGCAGGCAGCTAACAACATTGCTGCCGACATCATAATTAAATTAGCTTGTCTCATATATTTTATAAAATGTTTATTTTCTTGCGAAGATAGTGAAAAAAGGATTTAAATCTTCTTTTTCTGCCAGTTTCCTTTCTTCATATACCAGTAGCAGAACATCAGTATAAAAGTACCGTACACACATTCCGTTGTCCAGGCAAATGCGATATCCATTCGCAGGTGCAGGATAAAATATGCAGAATATGCCACATAAATAACCAACACACAAAGTTCCATAGCCAGTGCTGTTCGAGTATTTCCCGTACCTGATACCGACTGGAAATAAACATTGGCAGGTACCAACACCAGGTAAGCAGAACACAATACCCATAGTGAAGACACGGATGCAGCCCTTAAATCCGGCATATCCGTATAGATACGAAGAATCAGATCCGGGAACAGGCAGAAGAAAACCAGAATCGGCAATACAAACAGATATCCGATCCGAATGTGCTGCCTGATAGTTCCCCGTACACAATCCTGTTCGCCTGCACCGATCAGGTTACTTACCAGTGAGCCACAAGTAGCTGCAAATGCCATCGCAATCATGAACGGGATACCCGACACGTTACGGATAATGTTGGCGATTGCCAGAGAACGTTCTCCCAAATGTTCCACGAACAGAAAGAACATAAACCAGGTAGATAAGGAAACAAAGTTCTGAATCATAGTCCATACGGAGACGTTCAGTATTCGTTTCAATGTTTTCCCTTGGAATTTAGGCAGTATATTCAATGCATACTTCTTGCAGTCAATCCGTTTCCACGTATAGATAATAAAGAAAATCACCGATACCATTTCAGACAGTGAAGAACCGATGGCAGCACCGGCAATTCCCAGTTGCGGGAAACCGAATTTACCGAAGATCAAGATATAGTTGAACACTACGTTCGAAAGTACCATCACTATCGAGTTCAACGTCAATGTTTTGGTTTGTGTCGTGCCTACAAAGAAAGCGCGGAACATCACCATGACAAAGGAGAAGAAGAACCCATATACACGCCAATGAATATAACTTTCAGCTGCATCATAAATATGAGGAGACGAAATAATATTTTTAAGGATATGGGGTGAGAATACGATGGAGAGAGTAAATAAGACCACAGCAATTACAAGCAGGAAATAAATGCCCTGATAGAAAATCGGGCCGATTTCCTTGTAGTTTCCTTCTCCGTTGCGACGGGCTATTAATATCTGTGCACCGATGCTGAAACCGAATGCCATCATAAAAATGGCAAGGTAATATACGCCTGCAATAGCAGAAGCACCCAGCTCGATTTCCCCTACACGTCCCAGAAAGGCCGTGTCCGTCATACCGATCATCTGCTCCATAATCAGACTGATTAGGATAGGGTAGGCAATCGTCCAGATTTGTTTATACGAATATTTAGTTTTCATCCTATTTTATTTTTTAGAGAAAGAAAGCCGGGCGACCAAAATAGGTGTCCGGCTTTCTTAGAATAGATTTCGGGAATTACTCCTTATTTTTTATTCTGTCTTTGCTGCTGCAATTGCTCTTGTTGCTTTTGCATCGCCTCCAGGCGAGCAGCAAATCCGGTCTTTTTCATTTGTTTCGGGTCTTTCTTTTTCGCTTCAAGAATAGACAATAATTTGACCTCGTCAGTCGTTTTACGAAGCAGAATCATAGTACCCACACTAATCAGCGTTGACACGAAATAGTAATAGTTCAAACCTGACGGATAATCGTTCAAGACGAACAAGAACATAATCGGCATCAGATACATCATCCATTTCATAGCTGCCATTTGTGGCTGCGCTCCGGTATCCTGCATAGACATTGTATACTTTGTGTTCAGGATATTGGTCACCGTCATCAACAAGCAGAACAAGCTAAGATGGTTACCCAGGAACGGAATATGGAACGGGAATGTAATGATAGCGTCATAAGTAGAAAGGTCGTCCGCCCACAAGAAACTCTGTTGACGCAGCTCGATAGCACTCGGCACGAACATAAACAAAGCCATCAGGATAGGGAACTGCAATAACATCGGCAGACAGCCGCCCATCGGGCTTACCCCGTACTGGCTGTAAAGGCTCATCACCTCCTGCTGTTTCTTCATTGCATCTTCCTGCTTCGGATATTTCTTGCTGATTTCGTCGATTTTCGGTTTCAATACACGCATCTTGGCAGAAGACATGTACGTTTTCCAGGTAGCCGGATAAACCACGACTTTCACCATGATGGTTAGAATCAACAGAACGATACCCATGCTCAATCCCCAACCGGACAACCAGTCGAATACGTTGATCGTGATAAACTGGTTAATCCAGCGAATCAGCGGCCAACCCAGGTAAACCAGTCGGTGAAGCTCCCATTTCTCGTCACGTCCTTTATCCAGCGCTTTCAACGTCTTGAAGTGGTTCGGACCGAAGTAGAAGTACATCTCTGTCGGTTCCTTGCCTGACGGATCAAAGAAAGTATTCATTTCAGCAGAATAATCTTTGATATATCCGCTTCCCTGTTGTTCCATTTTTGATTTAACGGAAACCTTGTCGAAATCCTGTTCAGCGATAAATACAGACGAGAAGAACTGATTCTTGAAAGCTACCCAGTCAATGCGTCCCGGCAAATCCTGACTATCATCTTTGGCAGCAGACAAATTGTCTACATTGTCACCTGTTACTTTATAAGTCAGTTCCGACAGACGATTCTCATAAGTGAATCCTTTTTCCAGTTGGCGGGCACGTTGTGACCAGTCGATGTCCACATACTTAGTACTAGCCAACTTGTCTTCCATGCCTGTCGCTTTAATTTCAAAGTTCATCAGGTAGCTATCCGGTTTCAGCGTATAGATGAAATCGATATAGCTTGCATTATCCGCAGCCAGACGCATTGTCACACTACTATCTGTCTTGTTCACAGCTTCAAAGAAATAATCTTTAGTCTGGATGGCTCCTGCTTTGTTGTAGAAGTTGAAGTTCATCGAAGCATCGTCACCGTCGAACAATATGACCGGCGTCTTTTTGTCCTGTGCCATATAATCTTTCAGCATGGCTGAATAGACACGTCCGCCTTTAGTTGTGAAAGTGATTTCCACTACATTATTCTGGATACTGATTTTAGAGTCGGTTCCCTGCAAGGCATTGAAAAATAAAGCAGAAGAATCGGCAGCTGATGCCACCTCTTTTTGGCTGTTAGCCAGTGCAGCTTCCGTTTTAGCCTTCAGCGCTTCCTCCTGCTGCTGTACTACGGCAATAGAGTCATAATACCTCTTTTGTGCAGCTATCTGTTCCTCGCTTGGGCGGCTCAAATAACTGAATCCTACCAATAATATACCTATCAGAACGAGACCTGTGATGGTGTTTTTATCCATTCTTATTTTAATTACAAATTATATAAATTACAAACTACCGGTTGTTTACCACGTATCGTTAGCCGTTCACCGTTGCTTTTTCGTTTTCGATGGCAGCTTTCACAAATGCAACGAACAACGGATGAGGGTTCAGTACCGTACTACCATATTCCGGATGGAATTGTGTACCGACAAACCATTTCAAAGTCGGGATTTCAACGATTTCTACCAGATCCGATTCCGGGTTGATACCTACACATTTCATGCCGGCAGCTTCATATCGGTCTTTATAATCATTGTTGAACTCATAGCGATGGCGGTGACGTTCCTGAATATGTTCCTGTCCGTAAGCCTGATATGCTTTCGAACCTTTCTGCAATACACATTCGTAAGCACCCAGACGCATCGTACCACCCATGTTGGTGATTGCCTTCTGTTCTTCCATGATATCAATCACGTTGTGCGGAGTTTTTTCATCCATTTCTCGTGAGTTGGCGTCAGTGTATCCCAGTACATTGCGAGCAAACTCGATAGCGATACATTGCATACCCAGACAAATACCGAAAGTCGGGATGTCATGTGTACGTGTATATTTGATAGCGACAAATTTGCCGTCGATACCCCGTTGACCGAATCCCGGACCAATCATTACGCCCGCCATACCTTTCAAGGCTTCAGCTACATTCTCATCTGTCAGCTTCTCGCTGTTTACGAAATGAACTTCCACTTTGCGGTCATTGTAAGTACCTGCTTGTGATAAAGCTTCACGGATAGACTTGTAAGCGTCCTGCAAATCGTACTTTCCAACCAGTGCAATATTGATAGGCTCTTTAGTTTCTGCAGCGTGACGACGTTCCAGGAATTTACGCCATGGGCCGAGTCCCGGAGTTTCTCCTACCGGCAGTCCCATCTTTTCGAGGATAGTGCTGTCCAGTCCTTGAGCCTGCATCAGGATAGGTACTTCGTAGATCGTTTCCGCGTCAATAGACTGCACAACGGCTTTATCGTCTACATTACAGAATTGTGCCACTTTCTTACGCAATCCGTCACTTAGCGGATGCTCGGCACGCAGTACCAGTACATCCGGCTGAATACCCACACTTTGGAGTTCCTTTACAGAATGTTGCGTCGGTTTTGTCTTCAATTCTCCGGCAGCAGCAAGATAAGGAACATAAGTCAAGTGTACGCAAAGAGCGTTTTTACCGAGTTCCCATTTCAACTGACGGATGCTTTCGAGGTAGGGGAGTGATTCGATGTCACCTACCGTACCACCGATTTCAGTAATCACAAAATCAAACTTGTATTTATTACCAAGCAGTTTAACATTCCGTTTGATCTCGTCTGTGATGTGAGGAATCACTTGGATAGTTTTACCCAGATAGTCTCCACGACGTTCCTTGTCAATGACGCTCTTGTAGATACGTCCCGTAGTAATGTTGTTCGCCTTTGTCGTTTGTATTCCCAGGAATCTCTCATAGTGTCCCAGGTCGAGGTCGGCTTCGTGTCCGTCTACGGTTACATAGCACTCTCCGTGCTCATAAGGATTCAATGTTCCCGGGTCGATGTTAATATACGGGTCAAACTTCTGGATGGTTACATTATAACCTCTTGCTTGCAGCAACTTACCGATGGATGATGAGATGATCCCTTTTCCTAAAGAAGAGGCAACACCACCGGTGACGAAAATATACTTTGTTTCTCCCACAGCTATAACTGTTTTAATAATTGTTTACTTAGTAGTATTCTTACGAACTTAAAAACCGCAAAATTATAAAAAAAAGAGGAAGATTACAGTCTTTCGTCTCCACAATTTTATTAAAAAATGCAATTTTAAAAGAATCCTATGATTTCTAAACAAAATAATGTAGCTTTGCAGCCTAAACCATAGACAAATATGATGAGAATTACTACTTTATGTTCAGCGTTTATCCTGTCAATCTTATCGTTATCGCTTTTTGCGCAGGAACCTGTCGAACCCGCTTCGCTTCCGACTGACTCTCTGCAGCCTGCTCCTGAAGTGATTAAACCAGCCAAAACGGTTAAAACTTCGACAGTTGTGGCAAAAGCCAGAGTTGTGAAAACAGACACGCTTTCGGCGGAGCTTCAGAAATATTTGATGCTTAAACTTAATATGTCGGGGCCGATTCCGAAACTGGATACCGTTTCTTATTTATATAATAAGTATGTCGCGCAATTAGATTATTTGAACGACCTGTCTGTGCCGCCACGTTATATTCCGTCTGATCCCGATTATTTCCGTCTGTTCACACCATTAGCATATTATTATGCTCCGATGGCACAATATTCGAAATTGGAATGGAAACCTATGCAATGGGATACCACTCCTCAACTGACAGCGGAACTTCTGCCTTATGATACCCTGGCATTTACCAAGACCCAGCGTGCCGAGAAAATAGTGAATAGTGCATTGATGGATCTTTATTTGGAGCGTCCGAACTTGGTTGTCACTACAGAAGACCGTATTATGAGTCGTGATGTATTCCGTCATGATGTGAAGCCGAAGATATCTCCGAAAGCAACAGTTATCCATCTGTTCCAACCGGAAAATATGGATGATAATGTAGGGAAAGCCAATATGAAGATTAGTCGACCGAACTGGTGGGTGACCGGAGGTAATGGATCGTTGCAGATTAGCCAGAACCACCTTTCGGATAACTGGTATAAGGGAGGTGAAAGTAACTTCTCCGGATTAGCCACTTTCCAGGTTTTTGCTAACTATAATGATAATGAAAAGGTCCTGTTTGAAAACCAGTTGGAAGCTAAAGTGGGTATGACCTCCACTCCGTCAGATGAATACCATAAATATCTGTTCAATACCGACCAGTTTCGTTTGTATAATAAATTAGGTTTGAGAGCTTTCAAGAATTGGTATTATACCATTTCGTCCGAGTTTAAGACACAGTTTTTCAACGGATATAAAGCTAACAGCGAAGAATTAGTTTCCGCTTTCATGTCTCCGGCAGATTTGGCGGTCAGTGTCGGTATGGACTATAAATTGAGCAAGAAGAAATTTAATCTTTCAGTCTTTATGGCACCGTTGACTTACAACTTGCGTTATATCGGTAGCTCTGAAGTAGACGAAACTAAGTTTGGCTTAGACAAAGGAAAATGCTCTAAAAATGACTTTGGTTCCCAGTTACAATCTACATTGAACTGGACCATCATTTCTGCAGTAACTTTAGAGTCTCGTCTCAATTATCTGACCAACTATCATTGGGCACGTGTAGAATGGGAAAATACATTCAACTTCGTTTTGAACCGTTATCTTTCTACTAAGCTCTATATACATACCCGTTTTGACGACAGCTCGAAACCGACTGAAGGAGACAGCTTCTTCCAGTTGAAAGAATTGCTTAGCTTCGGTATCAATTATAAGTGGTAAGTAAATCAAAGAAATAGAAATCAGGCGCGGAAATTCCGCGCCTGATTTGTTTAGGGATGTTGTATAAAATATGGGTGGTAAAATAGAACCAATGTGATAGCGGATTCTTCACGTCCAAGATAGTCTTAACTGTATATTTCTATTTGTGTGTAAAAAAAGAAAGCGTTTTTTCTTGTTTACTATTTATAATTTTATCTATCTTTGTCACCGAATTCAATCCATTGCCTAAGGGGTATGGAAAAATGAGGGGTAAAAATACATGATCATTAAGAAAAATGACGATCGAAATCTTCTGCCAACAGATGTGATTGGCAGCAGCGTAGCGCGCTCAAAACGTTGGTTGGTGGCAATCGTACGTATTTGTCACGAGAAAAAAACGGGTGAGCGGCTTACGAAAATGGGGATCGAAAATTTCCTTCCAATTCAACAAGAAGTCCATCAATGGAGCGACCGCCGTAAAATTGTCGACCGGGTACTGCTTCCGATGATGATTTTCGTTCACGTTGATCTGCAAGAACAAAAAGAAGTCCTGACTTTATCTTCTATCAGCCGTTACATGGTATTACGTGGGGAGAGTACTCCGGCTGTTATTCCTGATCAACAAATGTTACGATTTAAGTTTATGCTCGACTACTCGGATGAGACGATTAGCATGAGTACATCGCCATTGGCTCCGGGAGAGAAAATACGGGTAATCAAGGGACCATTGGCAGGATTGGAAGGGGAATTAGTACATGTGAATGGGAAATCGAAAGTTGCTGTTCGATTGACAATGTTAGGGTGTGCATGTGTAGATATACCGGCTGGGTGTGTAGAGCCGGTATCTGAAAATGGGGATTTACGTGATTGAGTAATCAATCTATTTTATAGGGGTATGGGGATTTTACTGCAAAAATGTAATGAAAGTCTGTAAAATAGCAGGCAGTCTATCTGACATCGGTAACCAAACAGTGGATATATTTATCGATGACCTCTCTCAAAAATAAAAATCCATAAAGTATTATGAATTATATCTTTACAAAAGATATAGTGTAGAAATGTATGTACGTATCGAAAGATGAAGGGATTCTCTGTTGGGCTACACCAACATGGAAATCGTAGTCATAGTCCTTGTACTGATCGTAATCAATTAGATAAATCAAATTTCGAAATATTATTTTATTCATTTATACTATAATGGAAAAGACATTGAAGTGCATAGTGCAATATGCCCGCAAAAATTATTTCAGTTATTGGGTTATTTTAGGTATTGACACGGCAATTTCTGTATTATGTTCGTTGGTCGCTTATGCGGTAATTCATTATATGGCGCATGTTCCAATGACCGACTGGATGCTTTGTAAGTTTGCTTGCGTTTCTTTGGTGGCAAGTGTTGCGGGCTCTTTATTATTCCATACTTATCGTAATACAATTCGTTTCTCACAGGCACGTGAACTTTGGCGTATCATGTGTGCCGTTTTATTTAAAATTACCTGTTTGGTCATTATTTCTTTTGGAGTTATATATGAGACCCAATTGCCATATAATTATAAAATATCCTATCTTCTATTTGATGGTTTATTGACTTTAGTGATCTTGACAACCTTCCGTGTATCATTGATAATCGTCTATGATTTTTTATTGGATTGGGTGAATAAAAAGAACACACGTATTCTTATTTATGGTACTAATGAAGAGAGTGTAGCTTTGAAGTTACGTCTTAGGGATAGTGCCCATTATAAGGTAGCCGGTTTTTATGTATATGGTAAAAATAACAGCCGACGCCGATTGGCAGATCTTCCCGTTTATTACTTTGAAAATGAATCGGATGTTGATTATATCATGCGGAAGCGCGGAATTAAGGGGATTCTGTTTGCCCGTTATGAAGATACCCGCCTGGAAGAAAAACGACTTCTGGAATATTGTAAAAACAATGAACTTAAAACATTGATAGCTCCTACTATCAGTGAAGCGGACTCTGACGGAAACTTTCATCAGTGGGTACGTCCTATTAAGATTGAGGATTTGTTGGGTCGTGCCGAAATTAATATCAACCTTCGTCAGGTTGCAGAAGAATTCAGGGGAAAAGTGGTGTTGGTGACTGGTGCGGCAGGCAGTATTGGCAGTGAACTTTGCTGTCAATTAGTGCAGATGGGAATTCAGAAACTTATCATGTTCGACTCTGCAGAAACACCTTTGCATAATGTCCGTCTTGAGTTTGAGAAAAAATATCCAAATATAGATTTTGTTCCGGTGATTGGTGATGTGCGTGTGAAGGAACGCGTTCGTATGGTATTCGAATTGTATCATCCTCAAATTGTTTTTCATGCTGCTGCTTATAAACATGTGCCTTTGATGGAAGAAAATCCTTGTGAAGCTGTACTTGTCAATGTGACCGGTTCTCGTCAGGTGGCTGATATGGCTGTGGAATATGGTGCTGAAAAGATGATTATGGTGTCTACGGATAAAGCTGTAAATCCTACTAATGTAATGGGCTGTTCCAAGCGTTTAGCTGAAATCTATGTTCAAAGTCTGGGATGTGCTATCCGTGAAGGAAAAGTGAAAGGTCATACAAAATTTATCACTACCCGTTTTGGTAATGTATTGGGCAGTAATGGTTCTGTCATTCCTCGTTTTAAAGAACAGATAGAGAATGGCGGGCCGGTGACTGTTACTCACCCTGATATTATTCGTTTCTTCATGACCATTCCCGAAGCTTGCCGTTTGGTAATGGAGGCCGCCACAATGGGTGAGGGCAATGAGATCTTTGTTTTTGAGATGGGAAAAGCAGTCAAGATCGTTGATCTAGCGACTCGTATGATCGAATTGGCTGGCTATCGTCCGGGTGAAGACATCAAAATAGAATTCACGGGATTACGTCCGGGTGAGAAGCTTTATGAAGAGGTATTGAGCGATAAAGAAAATACGATCCCAACAGAGAATAAGAAAATCATGATCGCCAAAGTTCGTCGGTATGAATATACTGATATTCTTGATACTTATGCAGAGTTTGAAAGGTTGTCGCGTGCGGTAAAGATCATGGATACCGTGCGGTTGATGAAGAAAATAGTTCCGGAGTTCAAATCAAAAAATTCTCCGCGATTTGAAGTACTGGATAAAGAATAAATAGGAAATAATCAACAAAAGATTCTATAAATAAATTATCATTTAATATGAATAAATCATTGCGCACGCATTTGAATGTACGAAGCTTGTATGAAAGTCTGTTTTCTTGCCTGATAGCGGCATTTCTGCTTGCTTCCTGTCAGTCTTATAAGAAAGTACCTTATTTGCAGGATGCGGGAGTTGTAAAGGATATCAATCAACAGGAAAATTTGTATGATGCCAAGATAATGCCTAAAGACTTACTTACTATCGTAGTCTCATGTACTAGTCCGGAACTTGCAGTTCCGTTCAACTTGACGGTGGCAACTCCTGCTAATGCGGCTACTGCCAGCACCCAATTGACTACCCAGCCTGTCTTACAACCTTATTTGGTTGATAATGAAGGCAAGATCAATTTTCCTGTTCTGGGTGAATTGAAAGTGGGTGGATTGACGAAAAGAGAAGCTGAACAACTGATAATAGACAAACTGAAACCTTACATAAAGGAGACTCCGATAGTTACTGTCCGTATGGTAAACTATAAAATTTCTGTATTAGGTGAGGTTGCCCGTCCGGGTACATTTACTATCAACAATGAGAAAGTCAACTTATTGGAAGCTCTTGCCATGGCCGGTGACATGACGGTTTGGGGAGTTCGTGACAATGTGAAACTGATTCGTGAGGGTGCTGATGGCAAACAGGAAATTGTAACATTGGATTTAAACAAGGCGGAGACAATTCTTTCTCCTTATTATTGGTTACAGCAGAATGATATAGTCTATGTGACTCCTAATAAAGCAAAAGCTCGTAACTCTGATATAGGTAACAGTACCAGCTTGTGGTTCTCCGCTACTTCTATTCTGGTATCATTGGCAAGTTTATTAGTAACAATCTTCAAATAGTAATATAGATATGATTGAGGAAAAAAGAGAGAACCGGGGTGAGCAACCGGAAGATCAGGTGAATATTCAGGAAATCCTTTTCCGTTACCTGATCCATTGGCCTTGGTTTGTGGTTTCTATAATAATCTGTATCGCCTGCGCATGGGGCTACCTGCGTTTGGCCACTCCCGTCTATGATATAACCGCTACAGTCTTAATCAAGGATGACAAGAAGGGCGGTGGTGCGAGCATGTCCTCCGAACTGGAAAAGATGGGACTGGACGGCTTCGTTTCCTCGTCGAACAATGTAGACAATGAAATTGAGGTGCTGAAATCAAAGTCTCTTGCCCGTGAAGTGGTCAACAATCTGGGACTGTTTGTGACTTATAAGGATGAAGATGAGTTTCCTAATAGGGAACTTTATCGTACCTCGCCCGTAGTGGTGAGCTTGACTCCACAGGAGGCGGAAAAACTGTCTGCACCAATGGAAGTGGAGATGACTTTATTTCCCAATGGTGGGATGGATGCGTTGATAACAGTGAAAGACAAAGAGTACCGGAAACAATTCGATAAATTACCTGCTGTTTTTCCGACCGATGAGGGGACGGTCGCCTTTTTTGAAAGCAAAGATACATTGACGACCAATCAGGCTAAGGAGGAAAGTAAGGAGCGTCATATAAAAGCTTTTATAAACCGGCCGATGTCTGTGGCCAAAGGATATATCAAATCTTTGTCGATAGCCCCTACATCAAAAACTGCTTCTGTAGCTGTTCTTTCGTTAAAGAACTCAAATACCCAACGTGGCAAGGACTTCATCAACAAACTCCTTGAAATGTACAATATCAATGCCAATAATGACAAGAATGAGGTAGCCCAAAAAACCGCAGAATTCATCGACGAACGTATCGGCATTATTTCCAAGGAACTTGGAAGTACAGAACAAGACTTGGAGAACTTCAAGCGTAGCGCCGGAATTACAGATTTGAGCAGTGAGGCGCAAATAGCCTTAACCGGTAATGCTGAATATGAAAAGAAGCGTGTGGAAAATCAGACTCAAATCAATTTGGTGATGGATTTGCAACGCTATATGCAAGGTAATGAATATGAGGTCTTACCAAGTAATATTGGATTACAGGATGCGGCATCAGCTGGTGCAATAGACAGATATAATGAGATGTTGGTTGAAAGAAAGCGCTTGCTGCGTACATCAACCGAGAATAATCCGACGATCATAAATTTGGATACCAGTATCCGTGCGATGCGGAGCAATGTACAGGCTACGCTGGATGCTACATTGAAAGGGTTGCAGATAACCAAAGAAGACCTTGCCCGTGAGGCGAACCGCTATTCCCGTCGTATTAATGACGCTCCGACCCAGGAACGCCAGTTCGTAAGTATCGCCCGGCAGCAGGAAATTAAGGCCGGCCTTTATTTGATGTTACTTCAAAAACGTGAAGAGAATGCCATCACTTTGGCAGCTACAGCAAACAATGCCAAGATTATTGATGAAGCGTTAGCGGACGACAATCCGGTTTCTCCTAAGAGGATGATGGTCTATCTTGCCGCCTTGGTATTAGGAGTAGGATTTCCGGTAGGTATTATTTATCTGATTGGCTTGACCAAATTCAAGATTGAGGGCCGTGCTGATGTTGAAAAACTAACTTCTCTTCCTGTTATTGGCGATATCCCGTTGGCGGATGAAAAGTCCGGTTCTATAGCTGTATTTGAGAATCATAATAATTTGATGAGCGAGACATTCCGTAATGTACGTACCAATCTTCAGTTTATGCTTGAAAATGGCAAGAATGTGATTCTGGTGACATCTACCGTCAGTGGTGAAGGTAAGTCTTTTGTATCATCTAATTTGGCTATTAGTCTTTCTTTGTTAGGGAAAAAGGTTGTGATAGTAGGTCTTGACATTCGTAAACCGGGATTGAATAAGGTTTTTAATATTTCCCAAAAGGAACATGGTATTACCCAGTTTCTGACCAATCCGACAAAGAATCTGATGGATTTAGTACAGCCTTCCGATATAAACAAGAATCTGTTTATTCTTCCGGGCGGATCAGTTCCTCCCAATCCAACGGAATTATTGGCCCGTGATGGCTTGGAAAAAGCCATCGAAACGTTGAAGGCTAATTTTGACTATGTGATTCTGGATACGGCCCCCGTGGGTATGGTAACTGATACCTTGCTGATAGGGCGTACCGCTGATTTGGCGGTATACGTATGCCGTGCCGATTATACCCGTAAGGCAGAGTTTACTTTGATCAATGAGCTTATGGAAAACAACAAACTGCCTAACCTCTGTATCGCCATTAACGGCTTGGATCTTCAGAAAAAGAAGTACGGCTATTATTATGGTTATGGTAAATACGGCAAGTATTATGGCTATGGCAAGCGTTATGGTTATGGCTATGGTTATGGAGAGAAGCATACAAGTCGGGAAGGTAAATAAACTATCAACAAAACCAAATTAAATATAATATGCGTGATTTCAAAAACATTAAGATTGCGGTAGCCGGTACCGGCTATGTTGGACTGAGTATAGCGACACTGCTGTCACAACATCATCATGTAACCGCCGTGGATGTAATCCCTGAGAAAGTGGAGAAACTGAACAACAAGGTTTCCCCTATCCAGGATGATTATATCGAGAAGTATCTGGCTGAAAAGCCGCTTGACCTTGTCGCCACTTTGGACGGGAGGTCAGCCTATGCCGATGCCGACTTTGTGGTAATAGCCGCTCCCACAAACTATGACCCTGTGAAGAATTACTTCGATACGAGCCTTGTGGAGGAGGTTATCGATCTCGTGCTCGAAGTGAATCCCGACGCTGTAATGGTTATTAAGTCGACGATTCCGGTGGGCTATACCCGTAGCCTTTATGTAAAGTACGCCCAAAAAGGAGTAAGGAAGTTCAACCTATTGTTTTCACCGGAGTTCCTTCGCGAAAGTAAGGCTCTTTATGATAACCTCTATCCGAGCCGTATCATCGTAGGCTATCCGAAGATCCTCGATCGTCTGGAGTTTGCGGAAGAAAATGAGGCGATTCGGTCCGTCACGGATGTCAATATGTTACAGGAAGCGGCCAAGACATTTGCCGTCCTGTTGCAGGAAGGGGCTATTAAAGAAAATATTGACACACTCTTCATGGGTATGAAAGAGGCTGAAGCTGTCAAGCTCTTCGCCAACACCTACCTGGCTCTCCGTGTCAGCTATTTTAATGAACTTGATACATACGCGGAAATAAAGGGATTGGATAGTAAAGCCATTATTGAGGGCGTAGGCCTTGACCCCCGTATCGGGACGCATTATAATAATCCCTCATTCGGTTATGGCGGTTACTGTCTGCCGAAAGACACCAAGCAACTTTTGGCTAATTATCAGGATGTCCCCCAGAACATGATGTCCGCAATTGTAGAATCGAACAAGACCCGCAAGGATTATATAGCCGATGCGGTACTCCGCAAGGCTGGATACTATACGGAGAATGGACAATGGGAAGCGTCCAAGGAACGCGCCTGTGTCATCGGCGTATACCGCCTGACCATGAAATCGAATTCTGACAACTTCCGTCAGTCCGCCATTCAAGGTATAATGAAACGTATCAAGGCGAAGGGTGCGGAAGTGATCATCTATGAACCCACGCTTGAGGACGGGACTACGTTTTTCGGCAGCAGGGTCGTTAACGATCTTGCCGGATTCAAGGCACAGAGCAAGGCTATCATAGCCAACCGCTTTGACAATAGTCTGGAAGATGTAGAAGATAAAGTTTATACACGTGACATTTTTAGGAGAGACTGACCATGTTACCATATAATGTAGAGCTGAATGGAAAGACAGTGCTTATAACGGGTGCAGTAGGTTTTATCGGGAGTTACCTTGTCAGGCGTCTTTTCCATGATTTCCGAAATATTAAGGTAATCGGTATCGATTCTGTCACCGATTATTACGATGTCAATATCAAGTACGAGCGTCTCAAGGAAATAGAGTCGTTAAAACGTGACTGGACTTTTGTGCGTGCCTCGATTGCCGACAAGGACGCGGTAGAAAAAATTTTCTCTGAAAACAAAATTTCAGTTGTCGTAAACCTGGCGGCCCAGGCGGGCGTCCGTTACAGCATTACTAATCCCGACGCCTATATCCAAAGCAATCTTATCGGTTTCTATAATATCCTTGAGGCCTGCCGTCATCACGAGGTGGAACACCTGGTTTACGCATCTTCATCGTCTGTATACGGCAGTAACAAGAAGGTCCCGTACTCAACGGACGACAAGGTAGACAATCCGGTCAGCCTTTACGCAGCTACCAAGAAGAGCAACGAGCTGATGGCTCACGCGTACTCGAAACTCTACAATATTCCATCCACGGGCTTGCGCTTCTTTACCGTCTACGGTCCTGCGGGGCGTCCGGATATGGCGTATTTCGGGTTTACCGACAAGCTTGTAAGGGGGGAAACTATTAGGATTTTCAATTATGGTAATTGTAAGCGTGACTTCACCTACGTAGATGACATTGTTGAAGGAGTTGTTCGGATTATGCAACACGCTCCTGAAAAACAGACCGGTGAAGACGGGTTGCCAATACCTCCTTATAAAGTATATAACATAGGTAACAATTCACCAGAGAGCCTTCTGGACTTTGTTGCCATTCTTCAAGAAGAACTTGTCAGAGCCAAAGTGCTTCCACAGGATTATGATTTTGAGAGTCATAAAGAACTTGTTCCCATGCAACTTGGTGATGTGCCTATTACCTTTGCTGATACTACACCATTGGAACAAGACTTCGGTTTCCAACCTAGTACTTCACTTAGAACAGGATTAAGGGCATTTGCAGAGTGGTATGCGAAATATTATGGGATTATCTAATATTGTAGTAAAGTTTTTACATAAAGGGCGTTTTTTCTTATTACAACACTTTAATAGGAATGTTAATGTTGTTGTAGATGGGACTCCAAACATTCATAAAAACGCAGATGTAGAAGTTGGTAAATATTCTATGTTGAAAATAGGATATGGTTTTACTATGCGTAAAAATTCAATTATAGCAGTTCGAGATAATGCCCAATTACGTATTGGTTGCAAAGTATTTATTAATAGGAATGTTATTATTATGGCTCGCCGGAATATAACAATCGGCAATGGAGTTACAATTGGACCTAATGTGTGTATTTACGATCATGATCATGATATAAAAAATAAGGGTGGTTATGTATTAAGTGATGTAAAGATAAATGATAATACTTGGATTGGTTCAAATGTTACTATTCTTAAAGGTGTTACAATCGGAGAGCACTGTGTCATAGGCTCGGGTGCTATAGTTACCAAAGATGTGCCAGCGAATACAGTTCTAATTCAGAAAAGAATAAATACAAAATATAGTTTGTAATAATAATGGTAGCAAATACGTCCAAACGACTGGCAAAAAATACAGCATTCATGTATCTTAGAATGGGAATACTGATGCTGATTTCCTTATATACATCAAGAATTGTCCTAGAAGAATTAGGTATTGATGATTATGGCATTTACAATCTTGTTGGAAGTGTTGTAGGGATGTTTACATCTCTCAAGATTTTATTTTCTTCATCCACTCAGCGTTTTCTCAATTATGAGATGGGTAGAGGTAAGGAAGAAAGTCTTCAGCTCGTGTTCAATATCAGTATAATAGTTCATTTACTGATATGTTTGGTATTTGTCATCTTGGTAGAATCTGTTGGTATATGGTTTTTGGAGTCAAAAATCAATGTGGCACCGGATCGTCATTTTGCTGCATCAGTTGTTTTTCATTTATCTGTGTTTACTGCTGTTATAGGTGTAATGACTACTCCTTATGATGCTGTTGTAATTGCTCATGAAAGAATGGATTTTTATGCATATGTTTCCATTTTTGAGGGGATTATGCGTCTATTGATTGTGACATTACTAGCCTATCTTCCTTATGATAAACTGATAACATATGGAGTATTGCAGATGCTTGTGTCTGTAATTGTGCGGTTAATTAATGCAATATATTGCAAACGCAGGTTTCTAGAGACTCATACCAAAAAGATGTGGGATAAACAATACTTTAAGCAAATGATGTCTTTTGCTTGTTGGAATTTCCTAGGTACAACTGTTTTTACACTGTATCATAATGGGTTGAATATGATTTTAAATGTATTTGGAGGTACGGTTGTAAATGCTGCCCGTGGCATTGCTTATCAGATAAATAATGTTCTTTTACAATTTATCAATAATGTGACTGTTGTTATAAATCCTTATTGCATAAAATTGTGGTCTGCAGGAGAGAAGGAAAAGGCTTTCAAGATGATTTTTTTTTCGTCAAAAATACTTTTTATTATTCAACTTTGTTTATTGACACCATTGTATTACTTAACTCCGGAAATCCTTCAAATATGGCTAGGGCAGGTTCCTGAGTATTCTGTTTCTTTTATTCGATTGATACTTATTTATTCCCTTGTAAGGTCTTTGCATCCATCACTAGATTTGCTCTTTAAGTCCTGTGGTAATATAAAAAACTATCAAATAGCTGAGGGGTGTTTACAATTTCTTCCTCTTTTAGTATCATATATCATATTGAAACAAGGTGCTCCTTATGCCTCTGCTTTTGTGATTGCAATAATCGGAGAAATTATAAATATGATGGTTGTCATTCTCTTGGCACATAAAATAGTAGGATTAGATATATTACAATATAGCATAAAAGTTTTGACTCCTTGTTCATTTCTTTTTGGAGGTATGATCATTCTTTTCTATGTTGTATCAGAGCAATTTGATGTATGGTACGTCAAATTTGCTATTGCAACATGTGTAATGTGTGCGGAAATGGCATACTGGTATATATTGGCTATAAACAAATGGGAAAGGGAGCAACTCCTCGGTATAATGAAGAAAAAGTAATAAAATGAATCGTAAAATTCTTTTTGTATTACCAAAATTTGAGTTTGGAGGAACTGTATTTAGCACATTGAATATGATACGTATGCTGCAACAGCATGGAGGCTATGATATTAGTGTATTTCCAATGATTGCTTATGGACCTGTTCGTAATGTATATGATGGTTTAAATGTTTTAGATTCAGATTTTTTGCTTGATTGCTTTTTTGCGAATATTCAAGAATATACAGGCCTATATAAATTGGGGGTTATTGCAGGTAAGTGTATAAATAAGATCTGTGATATGGGGGGAGTATATGATAAGAGGAAGATGTACGATAGAGTGGCGAAAAAACTTCAAGATAGATACCATTTCGATTTTGTGGCTTCATGTCAGGAAGGAGATTCTACAGAATTTGTATCACACTTTAAGGAGTGCAAACGTATAGCTTGGTTTCGATCTGAAATGTCGGTATACCTTCAAAATCATATATCAAAAGAACGAGCCAAACGTCTTACCTCTATTTATGAAAAAATGGATAATATCGTATGTGTTTCAAAGACCACTCGTGATGATTTTGCTCAATACTTTCCAGCTATTGACAATAGAATTCTTGCAATCCATAATATTCAAGATATACAGGAGATTTTTAATAAGGCTAATGAAGTTGTTTCCGACCCTTTTGATAAGAAGTATTATACACTTGTGTCTGTAGGGCGTATGTCGCCACAGAAAAGATTTGCACACATTCCTAAAATTGCTTCTGAACTAGTTTCTAGTGGAGTTACTAATTTCCGATGGTATATTATTGGTGATGGTAATAAAGGTGGAGAGTATGACCGATTTCTTGAAGCAATGGATAAGTATCAAATGCGGGATTACGTCAAGGCTATAGGAAGTAGAGTAAATCCCTATCCGTATATTCAGAGTGCAGATGCATTGGTTATTCCATCATCGTATGAAGCTTGTCCTCGTGTTGTTGCCGAAGCGCATATACTTAAAGTTCCTGTAATCAGTGCTGATTACAGTTCAGCTTCCGAATTTGTCCATCATGGGGTCGACGGCTTTATAGGAACCATTGATGAACAAAAAGACCTTATTATTAAGATGATGAACGGTACGGATGAAAGTAGGATTATTATTGAAAATTGTAAAAAATATAAGCTTGATACGGATTTAATTCTTAATCAACTTATAAGGGTATTCTCTAAATGAAGGAATTAATCTATAGCAAGAACAATCTCGTCATTGCTATTTATGCGGTTGTACTTATAACAATGGTTTTTATTTCAAAACCGGAAGTGGAGTATGGAATGACAATTCGATTGTTGCTGTTTGGTGCCGCGATGTTTCCCTTACTATTCTCATCTAAGTATATAATATTTTCATTTACATGTATTTATTCCATAAACTCTACATCGTTCTGTCGGATCTTACCGTCTGATGCATACTATTATTATATATTGATATTTATAGCGTTTTGCATATGTAAACGTTCTAATGAAATGTTTAAAATAATGTGGAAATGTGGTGTGGCAATAATACCTTTTTATTTTATTAGCCTTATTCATGGAGATGCGCAGGATTTTCAGTTATGGTGGGCAGTGTGTTTATTGTTTATTCCTTTTCTAAATAATGAACAGAATCTAAAGTTATTGGCATTTAGTTTCCCGGTAGCGTCACTGGTACTTTCTCTTCTATTTTTGTTGAATCAAGCATACTTTATGTTCAGTTATTCAGTAGAAGTGGAGCGGTCCGGTTGGATAAACGCTAATCAGTTTGGTGGTATAATAGGATTAGGGGTGGTTGTAGGTATTGCATTAATCATAAAACAAATAAAATTGAATATCACGTTCAAGGAAACTGTTCTGTTATTAGTTTGCGTGGTTGTATCTTATATTGTCGTTGTTTTAAATGCTAGTCGCGGTGCATTTATTAGTACTTCGTTAACAAGTTTAATATTGGTGTTTATGTCAAATATTAAAAATGGATATAAGATTCTGATAATTGTCGCACTCATTTTCTTTGCTTTTTTGCTTTGGCAATCCGGTTTTTTTGAGTTACTGATGTTTCGCATGGAAGCAGATACAGCTAGTACTGCCGGTAGCCGTTCTTTAATTTGGGCGGAAAAATTAGATAGTTTCTTTAATGAAGGTACTCCTTTGCAATGGTTGTTAGGTGCGGGAGGCAGGGCGGGAGCCGAAATGCTGGGGCATTCGAGAAACATTTATAATATGAGTACACATAATGATTTTGTAACTGTAATTGTGGGATTTGGTATTCCATGCTTCTTATATTATATATATTTGTTGTTCTATCCTTATTTTAATATGCCTAAAGGACATGATCGGAATGTTTTAGGCGCTTTTATGATATTTTTATTTCTGGAGTCTTCTGTGCTCGAACCAATGTTTAGGGGATATGTGTCTTATATAATGTTTTATATATTTTTATTCACTTATAGCCATTACATGAAACGGCAATTTTATAAATTATGAGAGTGGTTCTATTATTGTTAAACTGTTTTTTGTGCATAAGCCTTACTGCTAAAGATATTGTTTTAAATAATAATATTGATATAGCAAAGCAACTGAATACAGAAGGGGGAAATTATATAGTAAAGTCTACAATAGACCTTAAAGGGAAAGTTGTAGAGTTGCCAGCTAATTCTACAATTATTTTTCAAGAAGGTATGATGAAAAATGGAACTTTAGTTGGAAACAAATCAAAAATATCCTATTCGGGCACTATCTTCAATGCTGTTAAAATTAAAGGCTCATGGAATATTCCCTTTTTACATTCTACTATGTTTCAAGACGCGCAAGAGATAAATGTATTAAATGAACTTATTGCGTTATCCGATGATTGTCTTACAAATACCATATATATTCATCAGGGAGAGTATTTCGTTAGCGCTTCTGCAAATACAAAAGGAGCGATTGAACTTCGAAGTAAGACAAAACTGGTTATCAATGCTTTTATTAAGTTGATACCAAATGATTTTCCCGGATGCTCTGTAATTTCTGTGAAAAATGTAAGTGATATAACAATAAGTGGAAATGGTTCTATTATTGGTGATAAAGACGCTCATAAAGGTAAGGATGGTGAATGGGGAATGGGCATTCAAATAATGAATAGCAAAAATGTAACTATAAATGGGTTGAATATATCTAATTGTTGGGGGGATTGCATTTATATTGGTGGAAAATCAAGCTATATAAGTATTGTTAATTGCAATCTTCACCATGCTCGCAGGCAGGGGATTTCTGTAACGAATGCATACAAATGTAAGATAGACAATTGTAAAATTTATGATATTGCGGGTACGGCACCGGAATATGGTATTGACTTTGAGCCTAATGCAGATTGTACAGTAAATGTGATTGCAGTTTCAAATACAGAGATATATAATTGCAAGGGAGGAATAATGGCAGGAATTAAGGGGGGAAATGCGGAAAATGCTATGGTGGGCAACATTACTATTTCCCAATGTTATATACATGATCTTCGAACAAAAAATACTTTTCGTTGGCATAATTGCAGTGATATTACTGTGACTAATTGTTCAATAGACAAACCCATTGAAGATTGTACCTTTAAAGTTGATGCAAAAAAAGTAAAATATAAAAATGTAATAGTAAAATAAGTCTACAGGCAATAAATGCGGGAACTTTACATTGATAATCCCATGGTTGTCTTGTTGTTAATAGTTATAGGTTATATGCCTTGTGAGGATGAATTTTTAGGGACTCTTACCGTTAACTGTTTTGTAATCGGACAGGATGTAAATAACGTAATTGGGTAGATATTGTTACATTTCAAATGAGTAACAAATATTGATAATGAATAGAATAAAAAAAATAGGTGTTATATGTGCTTATCAATTTCCGGAAGGTATGGCACCTACGATACGAATTTTAGCATATTGTAAAGGACTCCGGCAAAATGGGGTAAAAACTGAGGTCTTTACGTTTAAAGAGACTCCAGCTTATACTACCGAACCATTAGAGGGGGAAGTTCAGGGAATCCCGTACCATAAATCTTATTTGAAACGTAATGACGGCAGTTTTAGCAAGATTGTTGATAAATTATTTATGTTAAAAAGATTGGTGAAGCAGATAAATGAGTCGTATAAAAAAGAACCGTTCGATTATCTTCTTCTCAGTTTTGACACTCTTGATAAGTTTTATATTTTCGTACCTTTGCTAAAACTACAACGCTATAAACTCTTATTCATAGGTGATGAGTTTCCAGAACCAATCCGTCGTTTAAAAGAAGGAATACCTATATGGCAGAAATATGCTTATCGTTTTATCTATAAATTTATCGATGGAAGAGTGTTGATGACAGAAAATCTTAAAGTATTCTATGATAAAGAGATATGTTCTAAGCCAACATATATTTTGAACTCTATCATAGACGAGGAACGGTTCTGTAATATAATTCGTCAGCCTGTTAAGCAAAAATATTTTTGCTATATGGGTAATATGCAACTAGCGAAAGATAATGTTGATAATATAATTAGAGCTTTTGCGAAGATTTCGTCATTCTATCCGGAATATGAGCTTTGGTTGTTCGGAACTCCTAATGATAAGGATCGTGCAATTGTAGAAAGTGTGATAGAAGACTGTAAGATGCAGAGCAGGGTTTTCATAAAAGGCCGCATTGATTATAACGAAGTTCCGCAGATTCTTGCAAATGCGACTATCTTGGTTACTTCACAGCCAATTACAAAACGTGCTGAGGGTGGTTTCCCTACAAAAATGGCTGAATACATGATGAGTAATACACCTATGATAGTAACCAATGTGGGAGAGATACATAAGTATGTGCAAGATGGGGAAAATACTTTTATGGTAGAACCATGCGATTCACAAGCTTATGCAGATAAGATAGAATATATACTTCAGCATCCTGATGTTGTTGCTTTGGTCACAGATAGAGCATTGGTTTATGCAAAAAAATATTTTAGTGCAAGAACTACAACAAGTGGACTCATTTTGTTTATGGCTAATTTGAATTAGACAATATATGATAAAAACACGAAAGGAATTGGCATTCTATTTACAAGCGGATAGAATGATGAACAGAGGTTCATTCAAATGTAGTGTAAAGGAAAAACTGCGTAATGTAATATTTCCCGACCACATTATGAATTATTTGATACATATGAGAAAGGCAGACTATTATGCGAATCGGTCAGGAGCTTTTTATAAGGTTATGTCAAATTACCATCGATTGTTTCAGAGAAAAATTGGGATTAAATTGGGGTTCAGTATATCTAAGGATGTTTTTGGTTATGGTCTGGTTATTCCTCATTACGGAACTATTGTAGTGGGGGGAGGTAATCGTATTGGCAATTATGCCGTTTTACATACATCGATATGCATTACTAATGGACACAAGAAGATTGGTTCTGGATTGATGGTATCCACTGGAGCAAAACTCACTACAATGGAAAATTTAGGTGATAATGTGACTGTGGCTGCTAATAGTGTGGTGACGAAGTCAATCGTAGAATCAAATATATTGTTGGCAGGTGCACCTGCTGTTATAAAAAAATCACAAATCGCTTGGTATGAGCAGAATGAGAAATATAAGAAAAGAATTCACCAAATAGAAGAATTAAAAGAACTATATATATGAAGATATGACGAAATTTTATATTTTGAAAAGTGGTTATATACCTGATAATGCTTCCACAATAAGGTTTATGGGAATGCTTAAAGCATTTTCAGATAAAGGAATCGATGCGGAAGTCATTTTTTTTATGAGTGACAAAAACAATAGTGAAGCTCCCCAATTACCTCATATCTCATATCATTATTATTGGAAGAATTTTAATGTAAAGAATGAGAAATTGAAAATTCTCCTTTATCTTATTGTTTTTTCAAGACTCTTTTATTCTAAACTTAAAGCGGGAGATACTGTATACCTCTATGGGTGCAATGAAATGATTAGTCGGCTGGTTAATATCGAAGGGATAAGGGTGTTTCATGAAAGAACAGAACATCCTCTAGTGTCAAAGTTGAAACTCCTAAATGTCCGCAAGTATCTTAATGCATGTACAAAATTAGATGGTTTATTTGTCATATCAAGTGCTTTAAAAGAGTATTTTGAATCAATCGGAGTATCTGCAGATAAGGTTCACATTATTAATATGACGGTTGATGCGTCACGTTTCGAATCACTGGTTAAGAAGCCGTCAGAAAGATATATTGCATATTGTGGTAAAGCGACAAATAATAAAGATGGTGTGGATCAGTTAATAAAATCTTTTGCAATCACTTTAAAGACTCATCCAGATGTAAAATTATATATTATCGGGACTCCTCCTAGGAAAGCTGACGAATCTGGAAATCTTGAGTTGGTTGAGAGTTTGGGGATAACGGATAAAGTTGTTTTTACAGGAGTAATTCCTTCAGAACAAATACCGCAAGTTTTAAAAAATGCAGAAATTTTGGCTTTGAATCGTCCTGATAATATGCAGGCGAAATATGGTTTCCCAACGAAATTAGGAGAATATCTTCTTACAGGAAATCCTGTTGTTATCACACGTGTAGGCGATATCCCTTTGTTCCTAAAAGATGGCGAGAACGCACTAATAGCGAGTCCGAATGAACCTGTCACTTTTGCGGAAAAAGTAAACTGGTTGTTAGATAACCAACAAGAAGCCATTATAATAGGAGCTAATGGAGTGGGGGTTGCGAAACGGAATTTTGATTCAATGATAGAGGCTCAAAAAATGATAAGGATAATGTTTAATAAATATTTTTGATATGATAAAAAAGATAATTGACTACTTTTATTTTTTTTTCGCGTCACCTGAGGCCTATGCTAAGCATATTGGAGTAAAGATAGGTAAGGGAAGTTTTATTGCAACAAAAAATTTTCCTTCAGAACCTTATCTGATAGAAATAGGTGATTTTGTTAGAGTGGCTCCTGGTACGTTTTTCTATACCCATGGTGGTACTTGGAGTCTAAGAAAAAAATACAATAATCCGAAATTGGACACTTTTGGAAAAATCAAAATCGGAAACTATTCTTACATAGGAGAGAACTGTATGATTATGCCTGGAGTTACAATAGGAGAGAATTGTGTTATTGGTGGAGGAAGCGTCGTGTCTCGCTCTGTGCCAGATGGAGTTATGGTAGCCGGTAATCCTGCTCGCTTTATCGGATATACTGAAAATTTTTACAATAAGATTAAGAATAACACCGATATGTGTTGTAAGGGTATGAATTATTACCAAAAAAAAGCATATCTTCTTTCATTATCAGATGATGTGTTCTCGCATAAAGGCAATGTGAAAATACCAGAGTGAGATATGTTTGCTAAGGACATTTATATCTCAACTGGTTCGATGCAAGCAGGTGGAACGGAGCGAGTTATATCCATCTTATCGAATCAGTTAGTGTCAAAAGGATTTCGGATTAAGATTTTTATTTGGAGATCGGTACCGGTATTTTATAAAATAGATTCCAGTATAGAGATTATAGATATTCCTCAACGATGCGGTAGCGCTAGCCTGATAAAAGGTATGCTTTATTTCAGAAGATATTTGAAAAGCTTTCCTCCTCATTTTCTTTTGGGATTCTCGGCACCTTTTAATATCATATCTCTTATTTCATCCTTGAGGTTAAATATTAAAACTGTGGTATGTGAACGGAATGATCCTCGTTTTGTTCCCTTTCATCGTTATCAACGAGTAATTAGAAATTGGGTTTATCATTGGGCGGATGGAATACTTACGCAAACACAGCATAATAAAGACTATTTCTCGACACAGTTAAGAAGCAAGATTCAAGTTATTTATAATCCTATTTTTATGGATGAGAAATATATAGGTAGTGCTAAGTCCGGTAATCATAATTATCGGGTTATTTCGGTGGCGAGACTTAAAAAACAAAAAAATCAGCAGCTTCTAATAAATGCCTTTTCACGATTCTGTAAGCTATATCCTAAGTACAGTTTATATATATATGGTGAAGGAGATCAGCGAGAACAGTTAGAAAAACTAGTTAAAGAAAAAGGATTAGAAGGTAAGGTGTTTTTTCCTGGGGTTAGCGATAGAATCTTTGAAATATTATCAACTTGTGAAACATTTGTACTTCCGTCTAATTTTGAAGGAATGCCCAATACGTTAATTGAAGCTATGTGTATCGGTTTACCTTGTATTTCAACTAAGGTTTCAGGGGCTACAGATTTAATTAAAGATGGTGAAAACGGTTTGCTGATAGATATTGATAATGAAGAACAATTATTTTATGCAATGGTAAAATTAGCTGAGAATCCGGAAATTAGACTTCGGATGGGAATAAATGCGACTAAACTATATAATTACTTGAATGTAAATACAATATTGGAAGAGTGGTACAAGTATATAATCGGTTATATAGAATGCTGAGTATGAAAATAGAAAAAAAGCAAATACGTGATATCATTCGTTTGGGAAATTCAATTATATTTTTTTGGTTGTATATACCTCACTTGTTTATTATGTTACTGAATAAGACCAAAAGAGGGTATGTATTTAGTGATGCGCAGAGGCAAAAAACAAAAATAAGTATTACTGTTACATCAAATTATTTATTGTTTTTGTATTTACTTCATAATAACAGGTATTTTCGTTCTGTATTCTACTATAGAATAGGAGCTATTAATTCGCTTTTGTTCGGTTGGTGGAGACCTGGCGATAAATACTTTCAGATTTCATTCAATACAAAAGTCGGTAAGGGCTTTAAGGTTGTACATCCTTATGCAACAGTTATAAATGCTAAATCTATCGGAGATAATTTTTCTTGTCTTCATTGTACTACATTAGGTGCAAAAGGTGATAAAAAGCCTATTGTTGGAAATAATGTTTCTCTAGGTGCTCATGTGCTGATTATTGGTGGAGTTAGCATTGGTAATAATGTTATCGTTGGAGCTGGTGCGGTTGTTGTAAAAGACCTGCCGGATAATTGCGTGGCAGTAGGAAATCCTGCAAAGCCTATTAAGTTTATTGAAACAAAATAAAAATATGAAACGAATAATCGCACTCTTAACAAACAATGATGATGACATTTACTGTTTTCGAAAGGAGTTGATAGAAGGACTGATAGCTGAAGGATATGAGATGTTGATCTCTTGTCCTGACGGTCCTAAGTTCGAGTTGATGAAGGAAATACCTTACATCTACGATAATCCAGAGATAGATCGTCGAGGTACGAATCCTGTAAAGGATTTCGGACTGCTGATGCACTATCGTAAGCTTTTCAAGAAGTATCGTCCAGCAGTTGTACTGACCTATACTGCAAAACCTAATGTGTATGCAAGTATTGCTGCACACTGGATGAGTATTCCTGTCATTAACAACCTCACTGGGCTTGGATCGGTAGTGAATGAGTGTGGCTTGAAGCAGAAGTTCATCATGTGGCTTTTTAAGATGGCTTATCAGAAGTCTGCCTGTATGATGTTCCAAAACGCAACCAATATGCAGGTGGCTATCAGTCAAGGAATGGTAAAGGGCGACTATAAGCTTATCCCTGGTAGTGGCGTGAATACTGATCGTTATCCATTGCAGCCCTACCCTGATGGAGGCGATGGAAAGGAAGGAGCTCCAATTGTATTTAATTATATAGGTCGTATTCTTCATGATAAAGGTGTGGATGATTATATTGAAGCGGCGAAGCGTATTAGGAGACACTATCCTCAGACAGAATTCAATATGATTGGATTCATTGAACCTACAGAAAACCATTACAAGGAAGACTTGCGTAAGCTTCAAGAGGAAGGTATTATTATATACAGAGGAAGCCAAAAAGATGTGAAGCCATTTGTTGCTCGTGCTCATGCTACTATTCATCCTTCAACTTATGGCGAGGGGATGAGCAATGTGCTGTTAGAGAGTGCTTCTTCCGGAAGGTTCCTCATTACTACCAATAACCCGGGTTGTCAAGAGACATTAGAGGATGGTAAAACTGGATTTATCTATCCTGGTGGCAATGTGGACGCCTTGGTAAATGCAATCGATCGATTTCTTGCAATGTCCAATACACAACGTCAGCAAATGGGCGAATTAGGGCGTGAGAGAGTGAAAAACATCTTCTCGCGTACCATTGTGGTTAACGCTTATAAAGAGAAAATTAAAGAACTTCTTTCTTGACGGAAGTTAGTGGTGTTGTAGGTATATATCCGTAGGGATAGGCCAATGACATAGGTTGGGATCTTTGAATTTTTGAACAGTGGTATGGGAGTGTAAGGATGGTGAGTCTGAGCTGTTGAGCGAAGATGATATCCTTAAGCCATAACAATAATAATTTAGTATAATATTTAAATATAAACAATTATGAGCATTTTTGCAGGTAAGACCCTAATGATTACGGGTGGTACAGGTTCATTTGGAAATGCGGTTCTTGCTCGTTTCCTTCGTACGGACATTGCAGAGATTCGCGTCTTCTCTCGTGATGAGAAGAAGCAGGATGATATGCGTCATCTTTATCAGGTGAAATACCCTGAAGTAGCGCACAAAATTAAGTTTTATATTGGTGATGTCCGTTCCATTGAGAGTTGCCGTGCAGCGATGCCTGGAACTGATTACATTTTCCATGCGGCTGCATTGAAGCAGGTTCCAAGTTGTGAATTTTTCCCAATGGAGGCTGTGAAAACTAATGTTATTGGTACGGATAATGTTCTTCAGGCGGCAATCGAAAATAATGTAGGCGCAGTTATCTGTCTATCAACGGATAAAGCTGCGTATCCAATTAATGCAATGGGGATTACCAAGGCTATCGAGGAGAAAATTGCAGTTGCGAAGTCTCGTAATTCATGCAATACCAAAATCTGTTGTACACGTTACGGTAATGTAATGTGCAGCCGTGGCTCAGTTATTCCTCTTTGGATAGACCAGATTCGTAAGGGTAATCCTGTTACACTTACCGAACCCAATATGACACGCTTTATCATGTCATTAGAGGAGGCTGTAGATCTTGTTCTCTTTGCATTTGAACATGGTCAGAATGGAGATATCTTTGTTCAGAAAGCACCGGCTTGCACAGTTCAAACTCAGGCAGAGGCGGTATGTGAACTTTTTGGAGGGAAGAAGGAAGAGATTAAAGTGATTGGTATCCGTCATGGCGAGAAGATGTATGAGACTCTTTTAACTAATGAAGAGTGTGCTAAAGCTGAAGATATGGGCGATTTCTATCGTGTTCCTGCAGATAACCGTACTCTTAATTACGATAAATACTTTACAGAGGGAAACTGTAAGAGAGTAACACTTACGGAGTTTAATTCAGATAACACTCGCCGGCTCAATCTTGAAGAGACTAAAGAAAAGATCGCAGCTTTGGAGTACATCCAGAATGAGTTGAACGGAATACCGAATATTTAGTAATTATGGATAAGCAACCTAAGTTTGATTATTCGGACGTGAAATTCAAAAATAATGGCAAGCTTAAATTAGTCATTGTTGTTGGGACACGTCCAGAAATCATACGTTTGTCAGCGGTTATCAATAAGTGCCGCAGATATTTTGATGTGGTTCTGGCTCATACAGGTCAGAACTATGACTATAACCTGAATGGTGTATTCTTTAAAGATTTGAAATTGGCGGAACCTGAGGTGTATATGGATGCTGTCGGCGATGATCTTGGCGCAACATGCGGAAATATCATCAACTGCTCTTATAAACTCTTTGTTCAGATAGAACCGGATGCTGTTTTAGTTCTTGGTGATACCAATAGCTGTTTGAGCGTGATTGGCGCGAAGCGTTTGCATATTCCTATTTTCCATATGGAAGCGGGTAACCGTTGTAAGGACGAATGCTTGCCGGAAGAAACCAACCGCAGAATTGTGGATATAATCTCTGACGTGAATATGGCTTATAGTGAGCATGCTCGTAGATATTTGGCTGATTGTGGTCTTCCCAAAGAGCGTACCTATGTCACAGGTTCGCCTATGGCGGAGGTGCTTCATGGGAATCTGGCCGAGATTGAGACCAGTAATGTTCACGAACGGCTGGGATTGGAGAAAGGTAAGTATATTCTTCTGAGCGCGCATCGCGAAGAAAATATTGACACGGAGAAAAACTTTATGAGTTTGTTTTCTGCTATCAATAAGATGGCGAAGAAGTACGATATGCCAATTCTCTACAGTTGTCACCCGCGTTCTCGAAACCGGCTAATCGCAAGCGGATTCCTGCTTGATAAGCGTGTGATTCAGCATGAGCCTCTTGGTTTCCATGATTACAACTGTCTTCAGATGAATGCGTTTGCGGTAGTATCTGATTCAGGTACTCTTCCAGAGGAAAGCAGTTTTTTCACGAGTGTAGGTCATCCTTTCCCTGCTGTTTGTATTCGCACTTCTACTGAACGTCCAGAGGCGATTGATAAAGCTGATTTTATCATTGCAGGTATTGACGAACACTCACTCCTTCAGGCTGTCGATTGTGCGGTTGACTTGTGTAAGGATGGAAACTATGGCATTCCTGTTCCTGACTATGTAGAAGAGAACGTTAGCACTAAGGTGGTTAAAATCATTCAGAGCTATGTTGGTATTGTCAATAAAATGGTTTGGAGAAAATTTTAATTCGCTAATTTAAAAAATAATGAAAATTCTAGTAACGGGAGCAAAGGGATTTGTAGGGAAGAACCTTTGTGCTCAACTTAATAATATTAAAGAAGGTAAAGCTAAATGTTACGGTGACTTGGTGGTAGATGAAGTGTTTGAATATGACATTGATTCCACTTCTGAACAATTAGAATATTACTGCCAACAGGCTGATTTTGTCTTTAACCTCGCCGGTGTCAATCGTCCGCGGAATCAGGAAGAGTTCATGAAGGGTAATTTTGGCTTTGCCTCTATTCTGCTTGATACCTTGAAGAAATATGAAAATAAAGCTACCGTTATGCTTTCCTCTTCTGCTCAAGCGTCATTGACTGGTCGTTTTGGTAATAGTGAGTATGGTCGTAGTAAGAAAGCTGGAGAGGAGTTGTTTTGGGAATATAGTAAGGAAACAGGAGCAAAAGTGCTTGTGTATAGGTTTCCTAATTTGTATGGCAAATGGTGCAAACCTAATTATAATAGTGCAGTCGCTACTTTTTGCAATAATATTGCTAATGATTTACCTATTACCGTCAATGATCCGTCTGTAGAACTGGAACTGCTTTATATTGATGATCTTGTAGAGGAAATGATTCTGGCATTGAAGGGTCAGGAGCATCATTGTGAGTTTGAAGGATTAGAAATACTACCTTCTGTTGAAGGGCGTTTCTGTTACACTCCCGTGACTCATAAGGTAACCCTTGGTGAGATTGTAGAGCTGCTTTACAAGTTTAAGGAGATGCCAAAAACATTGTTGATTCCAGAAATTCCTGCCGATTCATTCGCCAAGAAATTGTATAGTACTTTCCTTTCGTATTTGCCGAAAGAGAAGGCTATTTTTGATTTAAAGATGAATGTTGATGAGCGCGGGAGCTTTACAGAACTGGTTCATACCATAAATTGTGGACAGGTCAGTGTTAATATCTCAAAACCGGGAATCATAAAAGGACAACATTGGCATCACACAAAATGGGAACAGTTCATTGTTGTGAGTGGCCATGGATTAATTCAGCTTCGTAATGAAAGTGATCCGAACGCGGAGGTATTGAACTATGAGGTAAGTGGAACTAAAATTCAAAGTGTGATAATGCTTCCCGGATACACTCACAACATCATAAATCTTAGTGATACTGAAGATTTGGTGACAGTAATGTATTGCAATGAAGTTTTCGATCCAAACAGGCCGGATACCTTCTTTGACCCTGTGGAATAATATGGGATAATGGGTGGCATAGTGGAGTTGGACTTTGATACTATCCACCGATGAGAAAAAAATGTATGAGTTACCTTGAAAAAGTGTCTTCAAAACATATCAAGATGCTTACAGCTTGAAACTTTTTTCAAGTAGATTCATGTATATAATAACAAAATAATTATAAAATATAAATATGCAATTACGTAATGTACCCTTCAGTCCTCCTGATATGACTGAGGCGGAAGCTGATGAGGTTCGTGATGCTATCTTGAGTGGATGGATTACAACTGGTCCTAGAACAAAAAAATTGGAAAAGATAATCTCCGAGTATGTTCACACGAATAAAACTGTATGTCTCAATAGTGCGACTGCTGCTATGGAGATGGTACTTCATTTATTGAATCTACAACCAGAAGATGAAGTTATTGTACCAGCTTACACATATACTGCGAGTGCTAGTGTAATACAGCATGTAGGTTGTAAACTGGTAATGGTTGACATACAGAAAGATTGTTTGGAAATGGATTATACACAGTTAGCGGAAGCTATCACGGAACATACAAAAGTAATCGTTCCTGTGGATCTTGCTGGTATTGTATGTAATTACGATAAAGTGTATGAGGTTGTTGAGGCGAAGAAACATCTTTTCCATCCCGCTAATGATCTTCAGAAAAAAATAGGGCGAATCATAATATCGGCTGATTGCGCTCATGCTTTCGGTAGTAAATGGCATGGGAAAATGGCTGGTGAGATTGCAGATTTTTCTTCATTTAGCTTTCATGCTGTGAAGAACTTTACGACAGCGGAAGGTGGCGCTGTTACTTGGAATCTGCCATTCGGTAATGAATCTGTACCTACCGATGTAGACTATTTGCCTATTGTTCCTAAAAAGGTGGGTGAAACTTGGAATGAAATGTTATATCGTATTAGTCAGTTGTTTTCGCTCCATGGACAGAATAAGGATGCATTGGCTAAAACAAAATTTGGAGCTTGGGAGTACGATATTATAGGGCCTTGGTATAAATGTAATATGACAGATATTGTAGCAGCTTTGGGACTAGTCCAATTTAAGCGTTATCAAGCTATGTTAGCTCGTCGTAGGATAATGATTGAAAAGATGGACGCGTCATTTGCTGGACTTCCGGTGAAAGTCTTGAAGCATTATGGAGTTGATTATACCAGTTCCGGTCATTTATATATTTGCCGGTTGATTGGTAAAACTCGTGAGCAAACGAATAAGGTTATAGAACAGATGGCTGAGAGAGGGATTGCTACCAATGTCCATTATAAACCATTACCTATGATGACAGCCTATAAAGCTTTAGGTTTTGATATTAAAAACTATCCTAATGCATATGCCACATTTGAAAATGAATTGACTCTGCCACTCAATACTTGCATGACGGATGAGGATGTGGACTATGTAATAACAAATTTTATTGATATTGTAAAGAATGTTTAAACGACTGTTTGATATTGTGGCATCTGGTTGCGGACTCATTATATTGAGTCCTTTACTTTTAGTTTTAGCCATTGGAATAAAATTAGATAGTAAGGGACCGGTATTTTATCGCCAAGTGCGTGTAGGGCGAGGAAATAAAGATTTCCGTATTTTTAAGTTTCGTTCCATGCGTGTGGGAGCAGACAAAGGATCGTTGGTGACTATCGGTGGACGTGATCCTCGCGTAACCCGTTCCGGCTATTACATCCGCAAGTATAAGTTGGACGAACTCCCTCAGTTAATTAACGTTTTCATAGGAGACATGAGTTTGGTTGGGCCTCGCCCCGAAGTCCGTCATTACGTAGACTACTGGACTTCAGACCAAATGCGCGTATTGGATGTGCGTCCTGGTATAACAGACCCGGCAAGCATCAAGTTTCGCAATGAAAATGAGTTGATGGAAAAAGCGGAGGATCCGGAGTATTACTATATTCATGTTATTATGCAGGAGAAGATAAAACTCTATTTGGAGTATGTACAGAACGCTTCGTTTTGGTATGACATAAAACTGGTTTTTCAGACATTTAAAGTTATTGTAACTGGACAATGAAAAGATTCTTATCTGCTGTTTGGATATTTTGTACATATTTATTTGTGCTAAGAAAGGCAAAATATTTACCCGATAATGACTAATATGGAATTTGATAAAGACTTTTTCGGTAAATTGTTGGAACAGGCTAAAGAAAATCCACGTTTACGTCAGAACTTCGATTTGCGTACCTCACCTGCTGATACCAGTCAGCGAATGCTTAACGCGTTACTTCCGGGTACAGTTGTGCCCATTCATCGGCATGAAGATACTACCGAAACTGTAATCTGCCTGTGTGGTAAGTTGGACGAAGTAATTTATGAGGAAGTAGTTTCGTATGAGAAGGATACGGATGATTTTCAGAAGGGGATGAGTGTACAAAATGTAGCTCGTAAGGTTGAGTATCGAGAAGTACAGCGTATCCATCTCAATCCTACAGAAGCCAAGTATGGTTGTCAGATACCTAAGGGTGCATGGCATACTGTGGAAGTGATTGAACCATCTGTCATCTTTGAGGCTAAAGATGGAGCTTATGCTCGTTAAACGATGAAAAACAATGAATAAGAAGTACTGAAAGTGCTTTTTAATACGCTATGTTATAATTGAACATTTACAATGAGATGGAAAAATGTAGGTCCCTAGATTCATGTGACAAACATGAATCCCTACATTTAGTAGATTAGGAGCAATACAGTGGTATTGTCCTAATCTTGCTCTTCATATAAGTGTTAACACTTATATGATTTCCAAAAATACCAACTGTCTGTGAAGATCGTTGATATTTTTTAGATAATAAGGTTGTGGTGAAAATCTAAAAGGAGCTACTTTTGACAAGAAATTACTTGAGAATACTCTTTCACCGCATCAAAGCACGGACATCCTTTCATTGGATTCAAGTCCCGGTGTCCCACAATCAACGCTTTTGGAAACTGTCTTTTCAACTCCCTCAACAAAGCAAGCAAAGCTCCTTTTTGCTCCAATGTACGCGTATCTTTCGGTTTCCCGTTCGCATCCACTCCTCCCTCATAACAAACACCAACCGAATGGGCATTATGATTACGGCAGTGTGCCCCGACCTTTTCTAACGCACGTCCCCGGTGAATCTCCCCATCACGAGTGATGTAAAAATGATAGCCAATATCACGGAAACCACGGTGCAAGATATGATCCTGTCGGCAAGCCTCCGCCGAAAGGGATTTTCCTTCCGACGTGGCACTGCAATGAATGATAATTAATGTAATAGTCCGCATGGGGTTACATACAACTCTGTACTCCGATCAAGCCTCCGATAGCGGTGGCAACGGTGATGATTACTTTGATAATGAAGCTCCATACGGAGCGGGGAGAAGATGATTTACTCATACAATAACAAGTTTTAAATAAATTAATAATAGTTTTCTTTTACCACAGATTTACCGTAGGTTTGTCATAGATTTACCACAGATCTACACAGACTCACACAGATAAATAATCGACTACTTTACAACTACCAATTCAATATAATCTGTGGAAATCTGTGTGATCAGTGGTGAATCTTTTAGGCAGCCGGGTCAGGTGCTTCGCCACCTCCATCCGGTTTCGGATCAGGGTTGTCACCTGAATCAGAACCTCCTCCGGCAGTTGTCGGTTTCTGATATTCCGCCTGCTGCTTCAATTGGCTGTCGAGTTTCAGATTATTGGTCGACAGATTACCGGTGGCACGGGCTTTCAGACGCATGCCGCTAATATTCTTTTCCAACGAGAACTCTTCCAGCGTATCAGCCGCCTTACTGCGAATACCCACACCAAAAATGGCAAGATCATCAATTTTCACACACTTGCCGTCCAGCAACAATTCCTTGATGCAATCTACCATATCCGAAAGCACACCTTTGATGACACCACCGGAATACGGTGAATTGTGCTTCGACATGTGTTCGGCAAGCTTTGCCAAATCAAACGTCTCGTCGCTTACTGCACGGGCGAACCACTTACCCGCATTCAAGCCTTTCTTCTGCTGGTTCTGATAAATTTTGTAACGAATCATAAAACAATAAATTAAAGGGTTAAACATATTGTCCGGGGATTCTTTTCCCTTTCGACGATACAAAAATACTACTCCGAATCTCCCGGAAATCAGCTGTGCACGGTTGTGTCTGGTAGCGGTCGGTTATTTGTCATTATAGTCGGTTATTCAATGGAAAAACGTTGGTTATATAGTCGTTTTTTGTTATTTTTGTAACAGTAAATCAGAAATATATCCATCATGAGTGAATTTAAAATACGTGCTTACGGGCGCATGGAACTGGCGCAACTCTATTCTCCACAACTAACTGACATCGCTGCCTATCGAAAGATGAAGAAATGGATCTTTTTGTGCCCCGGACTTCTGCAACGCCTGTACGACTTAGGCTACGAATCAAAGCGACGCTCATTCACACCGTTGGAGGTGAGAGTTATTGTGGATGCTTTAGGAGAGCCTTAAATAAAGCACCGCTTTACGATGTCTAAAGCTTAGCTTTACACCTCCTAAAGCGATGCTTTATGCAGGACAAACGATTGTTTCAGTCAAAACGGATGTGGTAATTGAAATGACTACTGCATCCGTAAATAAAACGGGTACAGTAGGTACACTTTTTCCGGTTCACTCATACACACACGCACGTGTATACAACCCTTTACCGTCCATACTGATTAATTTTCCGTGTTTGGTGAGCCGTTTCAGCCAAGTGAGGGCTGTGTTTTCTTTAATTCCCATGGCAACAGCTTCTTCCAGTAACTGGGTACGAGTAAATTCATCACCCAGTTTCTGGAAAAGATAATCACGATCGGCATTAGGACGGTGGCTGATTTCTGTATTGGGGAGGAACGATAGAATATGCGTGGCATGACAGTAGAGAGGTTCCGCAAGACTAAGCACAGCATGAAAGTCTTCCTGTGAAATGGATACATCCCAACGAGTGATGATGTCATCTTTGCGGTTGTCCGCAGGAATCTCCTTGTCCGGTGTGAAAGGAGAGGTGGGAGAGGTCTTGAAGTCGTAGGGCTGCGGGCTTTCGAGGGCACGCAATACGGCTACTTCCGACATGATTCTGCATAGATTGACGGCTAGACGTGCCACAAAACTATACATTTCCCTTCCATTAGCTACACTGGAGCGTTCAAACAAGTCGGAAAAGACGGTGTCGATTTCTTCTTTTTGTTCATCCGTGAGTTGCAGGGTATGAATGCCGTGAGTTTTTATCACGCTCAACTTTTCTTTCCATTCCAGTCCCATAGCGGTGAATATCTCCTCCCAATCTATCTCGTTGTCCATAAATTGGCTGATCCATTTACTGATTCCGCACATGTAATAATATAATTGGCGGGAGTATGATCCGTCTTCTGCCGTCGGAATGAAAGTTTGCACCTGCGACGGCGTACCCGAAATCAGGACGGAAAGATAGCTTTTCTTCACTTCCCGGTATTCCTGGTCGGTGCGGCGGTTGTAGGACAAGCGGTCGTGGTCGAACGCTTTGCGCAGGGTATCGCTCCAATGACCGTGGTCCGATCCGATGGCGGTGGAAAGGGTGTCCGCTTCCGCTTCGCAGATAAGTCCGGTTCCGTCGGAGTCCATGATGTTTTGTAGGATACCCGTACCGGTGTTGTTGCCCGAAATGAGGAACATCCTGTTAGGGGGCATTTGTGGAGCCTCCTTTTTGGTTCGTTCTTTTCCCATTGCATCGTACTCGGCTTTCTCTTTTTTGTATGCTTTCATCTGTATGGTCACTTCTTTGCGAATCTCGTCGTGGATAGGTTCCACGAGTAAGCGGATGTAGGAAAGGATACCTTTGCCGGAAGCCGAAGGAGCCACTACGAAACATTGGAGGCTGGGGTGATGGTATTTGCCGCCATATAGGCATCGCACGTGGCGCGACATACAGGCACCCAGGGCAGTGAGCGCTCCCAATAACATGATGTCGTGTTGTATTGGGCTGCTCCCGGCTTTTATGATACGTTGCAAGAATTCCGGCCAGTTGTTTTTCGGAAAAGTGGGCAATTGATGTTGCGGTTCACTGCCCGGCAATAGTTCTTCTTCCCCTTCTCTTTCTTCGGAGATATTGTCATTCCCTACCTTATTATACGCGCCCGTGTGTGGGGGAAATTTGCGTGCTGTACCTGCTGTACCTTTTGTACCTGTGGGATGTTTGGGCATTTCTTCTATGCAGATGCTTACTCCCGTCGCTTCGGCCAGGTGGAAAGCGGTGCCCAAGTGCACTTCTCCACGTTGGGTGTGGAGTGCGTTGGAGAATACCCGTTCGGCATGTTCGCGCTGATACTTGGGAGACACCCGGCACAGGCGATGAAAAAAGTCACGTCCTGCTTCACCGCAATCCGTTGCGATGGCGAATGACAATTGTACGTATTCAAGATAAGTGGGAGCAATGTCCGCTCCTGCCGCTTCGACTGCTTCGGTGAGACGGCATAAAGATTCAATATCGGTCATGTTTTGATTTTTATAAAATAATGTTTAATTATTCTCGTTTACTTGGTTCTGAACAATGCTTCCGGGTCGTAACTAAGGAAACAGGATCTCACGAGGTCTTTGCCGGAGAAATCTACTTTGGATTTCGTTTCGGAAGAAACCGCTGTTACCGTATTGTATGCCGTCTCTACGTACCGCATCGCCCAACTCATGTTTTCTGTGATATTTTTTGTATCATTTGTCGTGGAGGAATAATGGCAAGGAACAAATGCCTTTACACCCAGTCCGCTGGGGCTGATAAAGGTGAGTACAGGTTGTAGGAGAGGATCGTCATAGAGCATACGTCGCATTTCTACTGCTTCCTGATAAGAGTGGAGACCGTCCACATCTACTATCACCAGATGAGACGGGGAGACGAAATCCTTACAGCTACGGCGGGTGAATGTGCCGCAAGGGGTCACATACGGAAGCAATGATGCTTTGGCGGCTCGTATATCTGTGGCATTCCGTACTTGTGCGGTCAGGGTTTTGAGATTCTCATTGCAAGTAATCATTTGGAAAACTTGTTCGATGGAGACTTCGCAGAAGGGGATAAGCGTGGGAGGAGTCATCAGTCGGCCTTGTTTGTCTTTGATGGGAGCGATCGGTGGCATAAAATAGGACATTCTGTAGTTGTTTGACATCATTTTCTTTTTGTTATAAGTTAAAATGTTTATTTTTGCAAAAAATATGAGTGTGTTTCAAAAACACGGCATGAAGGTAGTAATAACAAAATAGACTCTACCCTGATATGTGAGGATAAAAGTTAAAATAATTAATCATTGAAGTGTGTATTTAACAACAAAAAACAAAGATGAAAAAGAAAACGGTTTGTTGCAGTGATTTGGGAGCTTATATTAATGAGTTGCTTAAACGTGCGAAATTGAGAAATGAGTATGTCTACGAGACCCTAGGTATGGGACATGATGTTTTGAATGGCATAAAAAAGGGCTAAATCTCCCATTGAACGATTATATAAAAGTAATGAATCTCTGTTTGAATGCCTACAACGAAGAGGAGATTGAACAGATTTTGAATACGTTGGTGAGAATGTATCTGCGCTACTACAAGAAGAGGATAGTGGAGTAATCCGTGAAATAATTGATAGAAAATCCCGGCTGAATAAATAAAAACGGCCGGGATTTTTTTGTTTAGGATGTCTATTTGCCATTCTTGGGAAATATCAAATGGTAGCTATATCTTTTCCGTGTGCGATAACGAAAACACAAAAAATAACAATTTATTATGTAGAAAAAGTTTGGGGAATGCTTCGTAGTTCACAAATAATGATTAAATTTGCCGCGATTTGTAATGCGGAGTTTGCAAAATGACGAATAATACAATAAAGCATCTAGGTATTGTGGAAAACATACAGGGTCCTCATCTGTCGGTGAGGATTGTCCAGACATCAGCTTGTGCAGCTTGTAGCGCAAAGGGGCATTGTTCCTCGGCGGATAGTAAGGACAAAATCATAGATATTATCGATACGGCCGCTTCTGCCTATCAGGTGGGAGAGAAAGTGATGGTGATCGGCGAAACGTCGATGGGCATGATGGCGGTATTGTTGGCGTTTGTACTTCCTTTCCTACTTCTTATATTTTCATTGTTTCTTTTGATGGCTCTGATGGAGAATGAACTGTATGCAGCTCTTCTTTCTCTGGCTATCCTTATACCTTATTATTTTATTTTATGGCTTAACAAAACGCGACTCAAACAACAATTTTCATTTACTATAAAACCAATAAATAACTAAAAACATTATGAATTTGATTCTGATTGCAGTGATTTCATTGGGAGCTATAGCGCTCGTGCTAGCCGCTATTCTTTATGTGGCTTCCAAGAAATTTGCCGTGTATGAAGACCCGCGGATTGCCCAAGTGGGAGAAGTGCTTCCCCAGGCTAATTGTGGTGGATGTGGCTACCCTGGTTGTAGCGGATTTGCCGACGCTTGCGTCAAAGCCGGTTCGCTGGATGGTAAGTTCTGTCCTGTAGGCGGACAGCCCGTCATGGCACAGATTGCTGATATCCTCGGACTGGCAGCCGGAGAAGCTGAACCGATGGTAGCAGTGGTGAGATGTAACGGAACGTGTGCGAATCGTCCGCGTATTAATCAATACGACGGTGCGAAGAGTTGTGCTATCGCCGCTTCGCTGTATGGCGGGGAAACGGGTTGTAGTTATGGCTGTCTGGGTTGTGGCGACTGTGTGGCTGCCTGTCAGTTCGATGCCATCCACATGAATCCTGAAACAGGACTTCCGGAAGTGGATGAAGCGAAGTGTACCGCTTGTGGTGCCTGTGTGAAGGCTTGTCCGAAGGCGATCATCGAAATCCGTCCGCAAGGAAAGAAATCGCGTCGTGTGTATATCTCTTGTGTGAATAAAGACAAGGGAGCTGTGGCACGCAAGGCTTGTACGGTGAGCTGTATCGGCTGTGGCAAATGCGTGAAGACTTGTCCGTTCGAGGCTATCACGCTGGAAAACAACTTGGCTTATATCGATCCGCACAAGTGCAAATCTTGCCGGAAGTGTGTGGAAGTTTGTCCGCAGAATAGCATTATCGAGCTGAATTTCCCTCCGCGGAAGCCGAAAGAAGAAGCTCCGGCGGCTCCGAAAACTGCTGCTGCAAAGACAACGGAAGCTCCGAAAGTAACAGAATAATAACAGAATAAAATACAGAATTGTATGTTAAAGACATTTTCAATTGGTGGAGTTCATCCACACGAAAATAAATTGTCGGCACATCAACCCATTATCACAGCGGAAGTTCCTGCAAAGGCTGTTATTTTGCTGGGGCAGCACATCGGTGCACCTGCAAAACCGATCGTTGCGAAAGGGGATGTGGTAAAGGTGGGCACACGGATTGCCGAACCTGCCGGCTTTGTTTCGGCAGCAATTCACTCTTCAGTCAGCGGTAAAGTGGCGAAGATTGATACCATAGTAGATGCCAGCGGTTATGCGAAACCTGCTATCTTTATTGATGTGGAAGGCGACGAATGGGAAGAAACAATCGACCGTAGCGCTACACTGGTGAAGGAATGTGAACTTCCGGCAGAAGAGATCGTGAAGAAAATTGCCGATGCCGGAATCGTTGGTCTGGGCGGTGCTTGTTTCCCTACACAGGTGAAACTTTGTCCTCCTCCTTCTTTTAAAGCTGAATGTGTGATTATCAATGCCGTAGAGTGTGAACCTTACCTGACTGCCGACCATCAGCTGATGCTGGAACACGCGGAAGAAATCATGGTAGGTGTTTCTATCCTGATGAAAGCGGTGAAAGTGAATAAGGCATTTATCGGAATCGAAAATAATAAGCCGGATGCTATCGAACTGATGACGAAAGTGGCTTCCAGCTACGCAGGCATCGAAGTAGTGCCCTTGAAGGTGAAATATCCGCAAGGAGGTGAAAAGCAGCTGATTGATGCAATCACCAAGCGTCAGGTGGCCAGTGGTGCATTGCCTATCTCTACGGGAGCAGTCGTGCAGAACGTGGGAACAGCATTTGCCGTTTATGAAGCGGTGCAGAAGAATAAACCATTGTTCGAACGGGTGATTACCGTGACGGGAAAGTCGGTTGCGAAGCCGTCTAATTTCCTGGTTCGTATCGGTACACCGATGAAACAGTTGATTGACGCTTGCGGCGGTTTGCCCGAAGATACGGGTAAGGTGATCGGCGGCGGTCCGATGATGGGTAAGGCGTTGGTAAATATCGAGGTTCCTACTGCGAAGGGCAGTTCCGGTATCCTGATTATGAATCAAAAGGAAGCCAAACGTGGTGAGGCGCAGACCTGTATCCGTTGTGCGAAGTGTGTGAGCGCCTGTCCGATGGGACTGGAACCGTACTTGCTCGGAGCCTTGTCCGAAAACGGAGATTTTGAAACAATGGAAAAAGAAAGAATCATGGATTGTATCGAGTGCGGCTCTTGCCAGTTCACTTGTCCTGCCAACCGTCCGCTGCTCGACTATTGTCGTCTGGGTAAAGGCAAAGTGGGAGCTATGATTCGTGCACGTCAAGCTAAAAAATAACGAATATGGAAAATAAATTAATCGTATCACTATCGCCCCACGTTCATGGCGGAGACAGCGTACAGAAAAATATGTATGGCGTGCTGATTGCACTGATTCCGGCTTTTCTGGTGTCTCTCTATTTCTTCGGACTGGGTGCCCTGATTGTCACGGCTACTTCCGTTGCGGCTTGTTTGTTCTTCGAATGGGCGATCGGAAAATATTTAATGAAGAAACCGACCACTACCATCTGCGACGGCTCTGCCATCATTACAGGTGTGTTGCTGGCATTTAATTTACCGTCTAACCTGCCTGTCTGGATTATCATCCTCGGTGCACTGTTTGCTATCGGTGTAGGCAAGATGTCTTTCGGCGGATTGGGTTGCAATCCTTTCAACCCGGCATTGGCAGGCCGCGTATTCCTGCTGCTTTCTTTCCCGGTGCAGATGACTAGCTGGCCGGTAGTCGGACAGTTGACCGCCTATACGGATGCTACCACCGGTGCCACTCCGCTGGCCTTGATGAAGCAAGCTATTTATGGCGACACTGCTGCTCTAAGTCAGATTCCGGACGCATTGAGTTTGCTGATCGGACAGAATGGCGGATGCTTGGGTGAAGTGAGCGCACTGGCTCTGCTGATCGGCTTGGTTTATATGCTCTGGAAGAAGATTATCACTTGGCATATTCCTGTGTCTATCCTGGCTACCGTGTTTATCTTTGCCGGTATCATGCACCTCGCAGATCCGGAAAAATATGTTTCTCCGGTATTGCAGTTGCTCTCCGGTGGTCTGATGCTGGGTGCTGTCTTTATGGCAACCGACTATGTGACTTCTCCGATGAGCAAGAAAGGGATGCTGATCTATGGTGTATGTATCGGTTTGCTGACGGTTATCATCCGTTTGTTCGGTGCATATCCCGAAGGTATGTCGTTCGCCATCCTGATTATGAATGCGTTCACTCCGCTGATTAACACCTATTGTAAACCAAAACGCTTTGGGGAGGTAGCGAAGAAGAAATGAAAAAATTAGAATCATCTTTAAAGAATATGTTGCTGGTACTTACGGGGGTGACTGCTATTTCCGTTGCGTTGCTGGCTTATGTAAATGAACTGACGAAAGGCCCTATCGCCGAAGCGAATGCAAAGACGCTGAACGAGGCCTTGAAAAAAGTTCTTCCTGAATTTACCAATAATCCGGTGGCGGAAAGCGATACAATCTTCAGCGAGAAAGACGGAAAGAAGATCGTCGACTTTATCGTTTATCCGGCTAAGAATGGTGAAGAGCTTGTAGGTACGGCTGTTGAAGCTAAATCAATGGGATTTGGCGGTGAACTGAAAGTGCTGGTAGGCTTTAATGCCGAAGGAAAAATCTATAACTACTCTCTGTTGGCTCACACGGAAACTCCGGGATTGGGCTCTAAAGCCGACAAATGGTTCGGAGCGTATGATCCTGCGAAAGGAGAAAAGGCAGTATCTCACGAAGAGAGTACGAAATCTATTTTGGGTATGAATCCGGGTGAAGCTCCGTTGACCGTCAGCAAAGATGGGGGAGCGGTGGATGCCATCACGGCTTCTACCATTACTTCACGTGCTTTCCTTAATGCCGTGAATGCTGCTTATCAAGCCTATAAGGCCGAAGGCGGGGAAGTGAACGGTGTAACCGGTGCTTCTCAAAAAGCGAAAGGCGCGGACGCAGATGCTGCTGACGCTGCTACGGGAGCTACGATTAAAGTTGAACTAACTGATTCAGTCAGTGCTAATTAAGAAAGGAGACAGATATGAATAACTTTAAAGTAATGATGAACGGGATTATTAAAGAGAATCCTACGTTTGTACTCCTGCTCGGTATGTGTCCTACATTGGGTACTACGTCGTCGGCTATCAATGGTATGGGTATGGGACTGGCTACCATGTTCGTATTGATCTGCTCGAATGTGGTGATCTCTTTAATAAAGAACCTGATTCCGGACATGGTGCGTATCCCATCGTTTATTGTGGTGATCGCGTCTTTCGTGACCTTGCTTCAAATGGTGATGCAGGCTTACGTGCCGGGACTGTATGCTACACTCGGTCTTTTCATTCCGTTGATTGTAGTGAACTGTATTGTGTTGGGACGTGCCGAAGCCTTTGCTGCCAAGAATAACGCAGTTGCTTCTATGTTCGACGGTATCGGTATGGGACTTGGTTTCACCATCGCCCTGACTTTGCTGGGTGCTGTCCGCGAGTTTCTGGGAACCGGTAAAATCTTCGATCTGACCATCATGCCAGAAGAATATGGAATGTTGGTATTCGTATTGGCTCCGGGTGCTTTCATCGCTTTGGGATACCTCATTGCAATAATTAATAAATTGAGAACTGAAAATTGAGAATTGAGAAATAATAGATATGAACCATATTCTTAATTTCATTTTCACATTCTCTGATTTTTTAATTTTTAATTCTCAATTTTCAATTTAACAACTATGGAATATATATTGATATTTATTTCGGCAATCTTTGTAAACAACATCGTGTTGTCGCAGTTCCTGGGTATCTGTCCGTTCCTGGGCGTATCCAAGAAGGTGGAAACTGCGATGGGTATGAGCGCTGCGGTTGCTTTCGTGTTGACCATCGCTACCATCGTCACCTTCTTGATTCAGAAGTTTGTACTGGATGTTTTCGGACTGGGATACTTGCAGACGATTACGTTCATCCTGGTGATTGCCGGATTGGTTCAGATGGTGGAAATCATCCTGAAAAAGGTGTCTCCTGCTCTGTATCAGGCTTTGGGTGTGTTCTTGCCGCTGATTACAACAAACTGTTGTATTCTGGGTGTCGCTATCCTGGTGATTCAGAAAGACTATGACCTGCTGACAGGTGTTGTATACGCATTCTCTACGGCTATCGGCTTCGGTCTGGCACTGGTGCTTTTTGCCGGATTGCGCGAACAGATGAGCCTTGTGAAAATTCCGAAAGGAATGCAAGGAACTCCGATTGCTTTGATTACCGCCGGTTTGCTTGCTATGGCATTCATGGGATTCTCCGGTGTGGTGTAAGGATTTACAGTTGATAATTAAATAGGGGATTGGAAGCTCTGCTGTGTGGCGACATACAGGTTAGAGTTTCCAATTCTTTTTTATACCTAAATGCTACCAAATCGTACCTTAATTACTTTTCAGCAAATAAATTTGTGGCAGATTATTGCAATTCCATTTTATTTCCATACATTTGTAACTCAAACAATAATAAGCCGAGAAACTAACCATTTTATAAAGTATATGAAAGAAAGAATTTTAGTAACAGGCGGGACAGGATACATTGGGTCTCATACTGTTGTAGAACTACAAAACAGTGGATATGAAGTAATCATCATCGATAATTTATCAAATTCAAGTGCCGACGTTGTTGACAATATAGAGAAAGTTTCCGGTATTCGCCCAGTTTTTGAAAAGCTGGATTGCCTGGACTTTGCCGGATTAGATGCAGTATTTGCAAAATATAAAGGAATTAAGGCTATCATTCACTTTGCAGCTAGCAAAGCAGTAGGAGAATCGGTAGAGAAACCGCTGCTTTACTACCGTAATAACCTGGTTTCTTTGATTAACCTTCTCGAACTGATGCCAAAGCATGGAGTAGAAGGTATTGTGTTCTCTTCTTCTTGTACAGTATACGGTCAGCCGGACGAGTTGCCGGTAACGGAAAAGGCTCCGATCAAGAAAGCGGAATCACCTTATGGAAATACTAAACAGATCAATGAAGAGATTATTCGTGATACGGTAGCTTCAGGTGCTCCGATCAATGCGATCATGTTGCGCTATTTCAACCCGATTGGTGCGCATCCTACTGCATTGCTGGGTGAACTGCCTAACGGGGTTCCTCAAAACCTGATTCCATATCTGACCCAGACAGCCATCGGTATCCGTGAGAAACTTAGCGTGTTTGGTGACGATTATGATACACCGGACGGTTCTTGTATCCGTGACTTTATCAATGTCGTTGACTTAGCTAAAGCACACGTGATTGCTATCCGTCGTATCTTGGAAAAGACACAAAAAGAAAAAGTAGAAGTATTTAATATTGGTACAGGACGTGGTGTTTCTGTATTGGAATTAATAAATGGCTTTGAAAAAGCCACTGGCGTAAAATTGAATTATCAGATTGTCGGACGTCGTGCAGGCGACATTGAAAAAGTTTGGGCTAACCCGGATTTTGCTAATAAAGAGCTGGGTTGGAAAGCCGTAGAAACTTTAGAAGATACTTTACGTTCTGCATGGAACTGGCAGCTGAAACTCCGTGAAAGAGGGATTCAATAAAAGAGAAACTTGTTTTAAATAACATAAAAGTTTAAACAAATCGTGCATGCGATTTGTTTAATTGATGCTAATCGACCTGAAGCTGTTTATGAGTATGCGAATATACGTAAATAGTACTTATGCCTCCCCGGCATAGACAGGAAAGATTGCATAGTAGTTTTGTCGTGTTTTATTTTGTGTTTGTGTTGTGACGGTACTACGACGTGAGTCGTGGTACCGTTTTTTGTGTGTTCGTTCGGATGGATGTTTTGTTTTATAAAATATTTAGCCCTTATTCTTTTGTTATCCAAAATTCTTTTGTAATTTTGTATCAAATGAATAAGATATGAGAGTAGTATCACATAAGAAATTGAAAGATTTCTACGAGACGAAAGGGTGTGAAGATTCACGTGTTGCTTTAGAACGTTGGTATGATATAGCGGAAAAAGCAGAATGGCGGAATTTGTCTGATATAAAAGCGGATTTTCTATCGACTGATTATGTAGGCAATCAACACTATGTTTTTAATATCAGAGGGAACAACTATCGGCTGGTAGTGGTTGTTAAATTTACGGTGGGATACATTTTTGTCCGTTGGGTGGGAACTCATAAAGAGTATGATAAAATAGATTGTTCAACTATATAATATAATAGATATGACTAAAATAACGAAAGAACAATACGAATTTGCATTGGCAAGAGTCGAAGAACTTCTGCCTTTGGTTGACGACAGCACTCCTGCAAATGACAAGAGCATGGTGGAGCTTTCTGTTATGTCTGATATAGTGATTGCGTATGAGAAGGAACATTTTCCTATAGAAAAACCAACTGTAGCAGAATTGATAGAATTGTCCCTTGAAGAAAAGGGAATGACGCAAAAACAGCTTGCCAGTGAAATAGGGGTTAGCCCTTCACGCGTGAATGATTATATTTCGGGTCGCTCGGAACCTACTTTAAAAATAGCTCGCTTGCTTTGCCGGGTACTCAATATACACCCCGCTGCCATGTTGGGATTTTGAAAAAATAGTCAAAACATAATTGTTAGTGAGATTTATTTGTTTAATGTGCCTTTGAAGCAGAATACGTCAGTTCCCCAATCAATTTCCGGTAAGACGAATCCGGGAGCAAATAGCCCGAATACGGATGAGCCGGAGCCGCTCATGGATGCGTAGATTGCTCCTTGATGATAGAGCTCTTCTTTGATTTCTCCAATGACGGGATGTTGCGGGAATACACTTGCTTCGAAATCATTGATTAACGTATTCTTCCATTCTTGTACAGGGCGCTGGATTGCCTCCCTGATCGGGTATTCCGGACGATGGGGATGAATGTTTGAAAAGGCTTCCCGGGTGGAAACAAAAACATTCGGTTTGATTATCATGATTTGGTAGCCGCTTAATGAAAGTTCGACCGGGGAGAAGATGTTTCCAATTCCTTCGGCAAATGTCGGTTTGTTTTTGATAAAGAAAGCGCAGTCTGCTCCCAAAGTGGCAGCGTATGCTTCCAATTGTTCTTCGGATACTCCCAGTTGATAATGATCGTTGAGCAACTTCAGCATGAAAGCGGCATCCGATGATCCTCCTCCCAGTCCGGCTCCTGAAGGGATGTGCTTGTATAAGTGGATTTCGACAGGAGGGAGATGAAATTCCTTATCCATCAATAAATAGGCTTTTACAACCAGATTGTCTTCAGGGTTACCAGCTATTTCCATTCCGTGTTGGTGGAGAGTGAATTTTCGGTCAGCGTTAGGGGAGGTACGGATTTCCAGTGCGTCTTCCAGAGCCACCGGATAGAAGACTGTTTCCAGATTGTGGTATCCATCCGGGCGTTTTTCCGTGATGGAAAGTCCTAGGTTTATTTTGATATTGGGAAAAGCAATCATATTTCTATTTACTATTTTACTGTTTACTATGTACTATTTACAGTGCTTCACATTACAATTAATCAAGCTGGATAATGTGAATCGGGAGCAAAGTTACTAAAATCTTCATTTTTCCTTATTCATTCTTCGTGATTATATTCTATCTTTGTCGTCCCGACTGGAAGAATTCCGTGATAAATCTGATAATAGACTCTGTCCAGTCGTAAAATAGTAAATAGTAAATTGTAAAATAGTAAATACCTCGATGGCCGAACAGAAAAGAAATACCCGCAATTCAAAGTCTACTAAAATACAACCGGTAAATGATTATGGTCGTATTCAGCCGCAGGCGCCTGAACTGGAAGAAGCGGTTTTAGGAGCTTTAATGATTGAAAAGGACGCTTATTCATTGGTGAGTGAAATTCTTCGTCCCGAATCATTTTACGAACGCCGGCATCAGTTGATTTATTCGGCTATCGTCGACCTTGCGGTGAACCAGAAACCGGTGGATATCCTGACTGTAAAGGAACAGCTTAGTAAACGCGGCGACTTGGAAGAGGTGGGAGGTCCCTTTTATATTACTCAATTGAGTAGTAAGGTGGCTTCCTCCGCACATATTGAATATCATGCCCGTATTATTGCACAGAAATCACTGGCGCGTGAGTTGATAACGTTTACGAGCAATATTCAGAGTAAAGCGTTTGACGAGACTCTGGATGTGGACGACTTGATGCAGGAAGCGGAAGGTAAGCTTTTCGAGATCTCACAGCAGAATATGAAAAAAGATTATACGCAGATCAATCCGGTGATTGACGAAGCCTATAAACTGATTCAGAAAGCTGCGGCTCGAACCGATGGTTTGAGTGGTCTGGAGAGTGGTTTCACGAAACTTGATAAGATGACTTCGGGTTGGCAGAATTCCGACCTTATTATTATTGCTGCCCGTCCTGCTATGGGTAAGACTGCTTTCGTCCTTTCAATGGCTAAGAATATTGCGGTGGATTACCGGAACCCGGTGGCGTTGTTCTCTCTTGAAATGAGTAACGTTCAGCTGGTGAACCGTTTGATTTCCAATGTCTGCGAAATTGAAAGTGGAAAGATCAAGAGCGGACAGCTGGCAGGTTATGAGTGGCAACAGTTGGACTATAAACTGAAGAATCTGATGGATGCACCGCTTTACGTGGATGATACGCCGTCTCTGTCTGTGTTTGAACTTCGAACCAAAGCGCGCCGTCTGGTACGCGAACATGGGGTGCGAATCATCATCATTGACTACCTTCAGTTGATGAATGCGAGTGGTATGGCGTTTGGTAGCCGTCAGGAAGAGGTTAGTACCATTTCCCGTTCGTTGAAAGGATTGGCGAAAGAGTTGAATATTCCGATTATCGCACTGTCACAGTTGAATCGTGGTGTGGAAAGTCGTGAAGGTATTGACGGTAAACGACCGCAGTTGAGTGACCTTCGTGAATCGGGAGCCATCGAGCAGGATGCCGATATGGTGTGCTTTATCCACCGTCCGGAATACTATAAGATATTTCAGGATGATCGTGGTAATGACTTGCGTGGTATGGCGGAAATTGTAATCGCCAAGCATCGTAACGGTGCGGTAGGCGAGGTGTTGCTCCGCTTTAAGGGTGAGTTTACCCGTTTCTCTAATCCGGAGGACGATATGGTAATCCCGATGCCGGGCGAGCCTGCAGGAGCTATGTTAGGATCGAAAATGAATACAGGGAATGCTGGTTCTGTACCTCCTCCCGCACCTGATTTTGCACCGCAGACGGAGAATCCATTCGGAGCACCGGGAGATGGGCCGTTACCGTTTTAGTTGCGCATTATTTCACCACAGAGGACGCAGAGGACACAGAGTTCTTTCTTTTTACTAAGTACTCATGTTCAACTGGTTTATAAATTAATTCTACACATTTACTTATTACGGATATGACGGATTTACACTTATTTTTCATATTTCCGGTGTCCTCTGTGTCCTCTGCGTCCTCTGTGGTGAAATAACGAGCAATTTTTTATCTAACCTTCTCGGTCAACCGAAAAATCTTATTAACTTTGCAAATCTTTTTGAGAAACAATAAAAAATTAAATATATGAATATCTCTTATAACTGGCTGAAAGAGTATGTCAACTTCGACCTGACGCCCGATGAAACGGCTGCTGCGTTGACGTCTATTGGCTTGGAAACAGGTGGTGTAGAAGAAGTGCAAACCATTAAAGGTGGTTTGGAAGGACTGGTGATCGGTGAAGTGCTGACCTGCACGGAACATCCTAATTCTGACCATTTGCATATTACTACTGTCAATCTGGGAGACGGTGAACCGGTACAGATTGTTTGTGGTGCCCCGAATGTGGCTGCCGGACAGAAAGTGGTGGTAGCTACTTTAGGTACAAAACTTTATGACGGTGACGAATGTTTTACCATCAAGAAATCAAAAATCCGTGGGGTGGAATCTACTGGTATGATTTGTGCTGAAGACGAAATCGGTATCGGTACGGATCATGCAGGTATTATCGTATTGCCGGAAAATGCTGTTCCGGGTACGCTTGCCAAGGATTATTATAATATCAAGAGCGACTATGTGCTTGAAGTGGATATCACGCCTAACCGTGCGGATGCCTGCTCTCACTATGGGGTGGCTCGTGACTTGTATGCTTATCTGATTCAGAACGGCAAACAGGCTACTTTGCAACGTCCGTCGGTAGACGGCTTTAAAGTGGAAAACCATGACTTGAATATTGAAGTGAAGGTGGAAAACAGCGAAGCTTGTCCGCATTATGCCGGTGTTACGGTGAAAGGTGTCACTGTGAAGGAAAGTCCGGAATGGCTGCAAAACAAGTTGCGTCTGATCGGGGTGCGTCCTATTAATAATGTAGTGGATGTTACTAATTATATCGTTCATGCTTTCGGTCAGCCGTTGCACTGCTTCGATGCCGGAAAGATAAAAGGCAATGAAGTAATTGTCAAGACAATGCCGGAAGGAACTCCGTTCGTTACGCTGGATGAGGTGGAACGTAAATTGAACGAACGCGACCTGATGATTTGTAACAAGGAAGAGGCCATGTGTATTGCCGGTGTATTCGGCGGACTGGACTCCGGTTCCACGGAAGCTACGACAGATGTGTTCATTGAAAGTGCTTATTTCCATCCTACATGGGTGCGTAAGACAGCCCGCCGTCATGGCTTGAATACGGATGCTTCTTTCCGTTTCGAACGCGGTATCGATCCGAATAGTGTGATCTATTGTTTGAAATTGGCTGCCTTGATGGTTAAAGAGCTGGCTGGCGGTACGATTTCTTCTGAAATAAAAGATGTATTCACTACTCCTGCGCAGGATTTTATGGTCGATCTGGCTTATGAAAAAGTACATTCTTTGGTAGGAAAAGTAATTCCGGTAGAGACAATCAAGAGCATTGTGACCAGCCTGGAAATGAAGATCACTAATGAAACGGCAGAAGGGCTGACATTAGCTGTTCCTCCTTATCGTGTAGACGTGCAGCGTGATTGTGACGTGATTGAAGATATTCTTCGTATCTACGGATATAATAATGTTGAAATCCCGACTACGCTGAACTCCAGCCTGACTACCAAAGGTGAACATGATAAATCGAATAAATTGCAGAATCTGATTGCAGAGCAATTGGTGGGCTGTGGATTTAATGAGATCCTGAACAACTCATTGACGCGTGCTGCTTATTATGATGGTATGGAGACTTATCCGTCCAACCGCTTGGTGATGTTATTGAATCCGTTGAGTGCGGATTTGAATGCTATGCGTCAGACTTTGCTGTTCGGTGGACTGGAAAGTATTGCTCATAATGCAAATCGTAAGAATGCTGATTTGAAGTTCTTCGAATTCGGTAATTGCTATCATTTCGATGGTGACAAGAAGAATGAAGAGAAGGTATTGGCTCCTTACTCGGAAGATTATCACTTGGGCTTGTGGGTAACCGGTAAGAAGGTTTCCAATTCATGGGCACATGCAGATGAGAACAGTTCGGTATATGAATTGAAGGCTTATGTAGAAAATATATTGAAGCGTCTGGGACTGGATTTGCACAATCTGGTTGTCGGTAATCTGACGGACGATATTTTTGCTGCCGCACTTTCTATCAATACGAAGGGTGGTAAGCGTCTTGCTTCTTTCGGTATCGTGACTAAGAAGCTGTTGAAAGCATTTGATATCGACAATGAAGTGTATTTTGCCGACTTGAACTGGAAGGAACTGACGAAGGCTATCCGTTCTGTGAAGATCAGCTACAAGGAAATCTCCAAGTTCCCTGCTGTGAAACGTGACCTGGCATTGTTGCTTGACAAGAATGTGCAGTTTGCCGAAATCGAAAAGATTGCTTACGAAACAGAGAAGAAGCTGCTGAAAGAAGTAGAACTCTTCGATGTGTACGAAGGTAAGAATCTGGAAGCAGGCAAGAAGTCGTATGCGGTGAGCTTCCTGCTTCAGGATGAGAACCAGACTTTGAATGATAAGATGATTGATAAGATCATGTCGAAACTAGTGAAGAACTTGGAAGATAAGCTGGGTGCCAAACTTAGATAAACTTAAAATTTCAATCTAAAAATATAAACCAATGGGAAGAGCATTTGAATATAGAAAGGCCGCTAAACTGAAAAGATGGGGCCACATGGCTAAAACATTTACAAGACTGGGTAAACAAATCGCGATAGCTGTAAAGGCAGGCGGTCCGGAACCTGAAAATAACCCGACTTTACGTTCGGTGATCGCTACTTGTAAGCGTGAAAATATGCCGAAGGATAATATTGAACGTGCTATCAAAAACGCAATGGGTAAAGACCAGAGTGACTACAAGAGCATGACTTACGAAGGATACGGTCCTCACGGTATTGCTGTATTTGTGGATACGCTGACAGATAACACAACCCGTACGGTGGCTGACGTTCGTTCGGTATTTAATAAGTTTGGCGGTAATCTTGGTACAATGGGATCTCTCGCGTTTTTGTTCGACCACAAATGTGTATTCACTTTCAAGAAGAAAGACGGATTGGATATGGAAGAACTGATTCTGGATCTGATCGATTATGATGTGGAAGATGAATACGAAGAAGACGATGAAGAGGGAACAATCACTATTTATGGTAATCCCAAGAGCTATGCCGCTATTCAGAAACACCTGGAAGAGTGTGGCTTTGAAGATGTCGGTGGAGACTTCACTTATATTCCGAACGACATGAAAGAGGTGACTCCGGAACAACGTGAAACTTTGGATAAAATGATCGAACGTCTGGAAGAATTTGATGACGTGCAGACTGTTTATACCAATATGCAGCCGGAAGGAGCAGAAGAGTAAGAGACTGGTTTATGGAATATGTGTATAGAACCCAGGGTACTTGCAGCACCAACATCGAATTGAATGTGGAAGATGGAGTGGTGAAGGAAGTGGCTTTCTGGGGAGGATGTAACGGTAACCTGCAAGGACTTTCCCGCCTTGTAAAAGGAATGAAGGTGGAGGATGTGATAGCGAAACTCGAAGGGGTGCGCTGTAGCGGCAGACCGACATCATGTCCTGATCAATTGTGCCGTGCATTGCACGAGATGGGATATTAATCGACGACATTTTTTATTAGCTTATATTGTTTTTGATAGCCTCCGACAAAAAAAGAACTTGCTGGAGGCTTTCTATGAAAACTCGTTTATAGCTTTTGTCCGGACACGGGTTACGCGGATTTCACGGTTTTTATTTAATTGAAACCGTGAAATCCGCGTAACCCGTGCCTAATTTTTGTTTACTTACTTGTCGGTATTTTGAACTAAAATTGACCTTCACTCGTTATTTATAAGTATATTTGTAAGGTTAAAACTATTATGCAAAAATGAAGAATATTTTTCAAGACCTAAAACGCAAAGATCATAAACGCTATCTGGGTGGACTGGATGTTTTTAAATATATTGGTCCGGGGCTTCTGGTTACGGTAGGATTTATTGATCCGGGAAACTGGGCTTCTAACTTCGCCGCCGGTTCCGAATTTGGCTATTCATTACTTTGGGTGGTTACATTGTCCACTATTATGCTGATTGTACTTCAACACAACGTTGCCCACCTGGGGATCGTTACCGGGCTTTGCCTTTCGGAGGCGGCCACTAAATACACTCCCAAATGGGTGTCGCGGCCTATTCTTGGTACGGCGGTACTGGCGTCGATTTCTACTTCTTTAGCGGAAATTCTGGGAGGTGCCATTGCGTTGGAAATGCTCTTTGATATTCCTATTATATGGGGGGCTGTGTTGACTACGCTTTTTGTCTCTATCATGCTTTTCACTAATTCGTATAAGAAGATAGAGCGTTCCATCATTGCATTTGTCTCCGTTATCGGGCTTTCGTTTATCTACGAACTGTTTCTGGTGGAAATAGACTGGCCGGCTGCAACAGCAGGGTGGGTGACTCCTTCTTTTCCGAAAGGAAGTATGCTGATTATCATGAGTGTGTTGGGAGCGGTAGTGATGCCTCATAATCTGTTTCTTCATTCGGAGGTGATACAGAGTCACGAATATAATAAGAAAGATGATGCTTCTATTAAGAAGGTCTTGAAATATGAGTTGTTTGATACTCTTTTCTCAATGATTGTCGGCTGGGCGATTAACAGTGCCATGATTCTTCTGGCTGCCGCTACTTTCTTTAAAAGCGGCATTCAGGTAGAGGAACTGCAACAGGCTAAGTCATTGCTCGAACCTTTGTTGGGAAGTAATGCTGCCATCGTATTTGCACTGGCATTGCTGATGGCGGGTATTTCATCCACCATTACGAGCGGAATGGCGGCAGGTTCCATCTTTGCGGGTATTTTCGGTGAATCGTATCATATCAAAGACAGCCACTCGCAGGTAGGAGTCCTTTTATCTCTGGGAATTGCCTTATTGCTGATTTTCTTTATTGGCGATCCTTTCAAAGGATTGATTATTTCGCAGATGATACTTAGTATTCAATTACCTTTCACGGTGTTTCTGCAGGTGGGACTGACGTCTTCCCGAAAGGTGATGGGAGATTATGTCAATAGTCGTTGGAGCACGTTTGTGTTGTATTCGATTGCCATTATTGTTTCAGTACTGAATATCATGCTTTTGTTTTCTTAAAATGAATATAAATCAATACATATAGATCGATGAAGATTATTACTTATAATGTGAACGGACTACGTGCTGCCGTATCTAAAGGTTTGCCGGAATGGCTGGCGCAGGAGAATCCTGATATTCTTTGTCTGCAAGAGACGAAACTGCAACCGGACCAGTATCCGGGAGAGGTGTTTGAAGCGTTGGGTTACAAGTCTTATTTGTATTCGGCGCAGAAGAAAGGATACAGTGGAGTGGCGATACTTACTAAGCAGGAACCGGACCATGTGGAATATGGGATGGGAATGGAGGCTTATGATAATGAAGGACGTTTTATCCGGGCGGATTTCGGAGACTTATCGGTAGTCAGTGTTTATCACCCTTCGGGAACGAGCGGGGACGAACGCCAGGCTTTTAAAATGGTGTGGCTGGAAGATTTTCAGAAATATGTGATGGAGTTGCAGAAGTCCCGTCCCAATTTGATTCTTTGTGGTGATTATAATATCTGCCATGAGCCGATCGACATTCATGATCCTGTCCGGAATGCAACAAACAGTGGTTTCCTTCCTGAAGAACGGGAGTGGATGACACGTTTCCTGTCTGCGGGGTATGTTGATTCTTTCCGTACGCTTTGTCCCGAAAAACAGGAATATACCTGGTGGAGCTATCGTTTTAATTCGCGTGCCAAAAATAAGGGCTGGAGAATTGACTATTGCATGGTCAGTGAGCCGGTACGCCCGCTGTTGAAACGTGCGTATATCCTGAATGAGGCTGTACATTCCGACCATTGTCCGATGGCGTTGGAAATATTATAGGATAGTAATACTCAATTTACGGGTGTCTCCTCCGTCGCGAAATTCGCAGAGGTAGACACCTTGCCATGTTCCCAGGTTCAGGCGGTGATTCTTGATGGGGATGGTGACCGAGCTTCCTATCAGGGAAGCTTTTATATGGGCGCTCATATCGTCGGGGCCTTCGAGGGTATGGATGAAATAGGGGGCACCATCGGGAACCAGTTTATTAAAGAATGTCCGGAAGTCATGCCGTACGTCCGGGTCTGCATTTTCGTTGATGGTTAGTCCGGCAGAGGTGTGTTTGATGAAGATTACCAGCAAGCCACTTTCGGGAAGTGCCGGTAGTTGTGAAGTAATATCACGTGTGATTAAATGAAATCCACGCGGGTAATGAGGGAGTTGAATATCAAATGTGATGGCCATAAATGGTTGTTTTTTAATATTTGGATGGTGGATTGAGATCTACATACGGATCTTTGATGGCTGATTCCATCATTGCATTGATCGTAATTTCTGTATCTTCTTTGTAATTTCTTCTTTTGTTCCATTCGCGCACGTCTTTCAGAGTGACTTCACGCTTCTTTCTGTTTTTAGGAAAATAGTTTCCTCTTTTTCTATCAGCATATTCATCTTTACGAGCTGCACTCATCATAGCTTGAATGGCGATGGCTGTTGAATCTTTATAGAAGATTGTTTTGCTCATATTTTCCTAAATTTTAGTTTTAATATTGGCTTATCATATCCGATACAAAGATACTTTTTTATATTTTTGTGCGAAATAAAAATGCAAAATAGTTTATGGAAGATAGAATACAGAAAGCAGTGGAGCTTTTTAAGAGCGGATACAACTGCTCACAGTCGGTAGTAGCGGCTTTTGCGGATATGTATGGATTTACACAGGAACAGGCGTTGCGTATGGGTGCTTCCTTTGGCGGGGGGATCGGACGAATGCGTGAAACGTGTGGAGCTGCCTGCGGCATGTTTTTGGTGGCGGGCTTGGAAACCGGCGCTACGGAAGCGACAGACCGGGAAGGAAAAGCAGCCAATTATGCGGTGGTGCAAGAATTGGCGGCTGAATTTAAGAAGCGTAACGGCTCGCTGATTTGTGGCGAATTGTTGGGATTAAAGAAAAAAGATCCCGTTTCAACGATTCCGGAAGAGCGTACTGCTCAATATTATAGCAAGCGTCCCTGCGCTAAAATGGTGGAAGAAGCGGCAAGAATTTGGTCTGAATATCTTGAAAAGCATCCTAAATGAGGTCCTAAAATGCTTTTTTATTACAAAAACGGTAAAAAAGTGCTCAATAAAGTGTTATATAACATAAAAATAACTATCTTTGTCCCCGAAATAAAATC